>ERZ777011.114-NODE-114-length-121885-cov-18.398580_pt1 | contig 121885 bp, 98 predicted proteins | sample MGYA00374964_ERZ777011 | MGnify/ENA primary metagenome ERZ777011 (study PRJEB29310, sample SAMD00008975) | mouse gut metagenome | study: EMG produced TPA metagenomics assembly of the Metagenome analysis of fecal microbiota from mouse which was promoted... | reverse complement strand
TACTGGTAAAAACAACAAACAAATAAATTATTAACCTTTTCACCACTCCTGATTCTTTTAGGGAGTTGGGGGTGGTGAGTTTTTAAGTTTTGAAGATATGCTTTATAAATATTATTCTCCACAACTTCACAATTTTGATGCAGTTATAAATGGGAAATTCTATTTCTCAAAAGTTTGTAAATTAAATGACCCTTTTGATTCCAATTTCAAGTTAGTAGAACCATATAAAGAGTTTTTGAAAAAAGTACCTATCGCACCCAATGCAGATAAAATTATAGGAAATTATGGAACCTGTTCTTTTTCTGAAGAAGCTAATAATAAACATTTATGGGCTTTATATACCGATTCATACAAAGGATTTGTCATAGAATATAACAAGGAAAAACTGGAAGAAATAAGTAATATTATCTCAGCCCCCTGTCCTTTACATCCAGTAGATTATAGGAAAGAATTATTATGTTTGAATGACGTTAATGCACAATTTGAATTGGAAGTAAATGGAGAAAAACAGTCGTTCAAAGTAGGAGAATGTTTGAGTGATGATAAAAAAAGAGATAGGCTTTTTGAATATCTATGTTACGTAAAAGAAGAAAAAATATGGGGTAATGAAAAAGAGTGGCGTTTATTTGCAGGAAGACATATTAGTGAAAAACAAAATTCCAAAATAGAATATAAAGAAAATGGATACTTAATTCCCATACCTGAAGGTGCTATAAAATCCGTTATTGTTGGGCATAATATGGAAGATTTAAATTTGCCCTATATTTGTAGAATCGCTCGTCAATATAATATAAAAATAAAAAAGACTAATCCTAATACAGAAAATAAGAAATGGGACATAGACCTGATAGATTTCCCATTAGAATGTAAAAAATAACAATCAAAGTCAGCACCACACCCGTTGCTGGCTTTTTTTATTGGTGGTGGAAAAATACTGTAATTCCAGTTATATATACCTTTTGAAAAATTTATCACCAACTGGAAATATACGAGTACTGGAGGAGATAAAGAGAGGATTTTATTACGATAGAAAGAATATGAACCTAAAATGTGAATGCCTATGAAGAATAAATAACAGATACAACCAAGAGAGAATTAACCCTATTATTAACTACATGGAAAAAGCAACTTGTTTGAACTATGTTTGAACCAAGATGAAATTAATTCCAATTCAAAACCTATTTTTCACTCTCTATCAATCATTTGCCCAGGTGGCGGAATTGGTAGACGCGCTGGACTCAAAATCCAGTGTCCTCAACAGACGTGCGGGTTCGATTCCCGCCCTGGGTACGCTAAAAATCAAGAAGTTAAACAAAGTTTAACTTCTTTTTTTGTGTCTTTCCGTTTCGTGAATTGGGAGATTTTCTTTGGGATTTTGGCAAGTCATGCCAACCGACATTCGGCCTCTCTCTCACAAATCAAAATTTTATCTTGTTCCGCGGAATGCCTGACAAACTCTTTTAATCGCCCTTCTTCCACCAAATCAATCTTTTTGTGTAACAGTTTCCGTAAAGCATCCGCCAGACTGACACATTTAAAAAGGGTAGATGCCTAAATTTATTTATACATGACTTCAACGCACCAGCAACAAAGCCCCCTTTTTCACATACTTCGGGGGATTGTTCTTTTCGAGCCCCCGGGCCGTGACAATATAATAATACGTCCCCGGACTGGCATACGTCCCATTGATTCTCCCATCCCATCCCCCCTCCGGGTCAGTCCATTCATACACCTTGCGTCCCCAGCGGTTGATAATCACGGCATGAAAGGAGGTCACAGAGAGCATCTGCACCCGGAAAATATCATTCACACCATCACCGTTAGGCGTAAACACATTGGGGACATTGACCAAAGAAGGGATTACCTTTATATTTTTCAATTCCGTCGTATCCCAGCAATGATTCACTCCCGCCGTATTAATTACTTTCAATCTCACACCATACAGTCCCGGATGCTCATAAGTATACGTAAAATCAGGGGCATAACGCAACCGATTATCCATCAAGCTGTCTTCCAGATTGGGCAGCTTCTCTTTCAAATCGATTGTATCCTTATACAAGTACCACACATACGACTGCGCATTCACACTTTCGTCTGTAAATTCCACCTCCAGAGGCGCCTGTCCCATATCCTCCCCGTATCCGTCCACCTTTACCGTATTAAGCAATTTAAAGCTCATTTTCGCTTTCGGGATAACGGATACATATTCCGCTTCCGAACTTATCCAGGCAAACCCGAATTTATCCGTAACCGTCAGCGTATAACGTGCATCCCGGTCATCCACCGTCTGATAAATCTCCATCCCATCCCGCCAGTAATCGGGTGAAATTATCGGCTCTTTGCGGGTAGACAAAAGATACTCGACACTATGGGCACCATAATAACGCACATCCTCCCCATACAAGTAATATGCCGGCTGGAAACCGTCTATCCTCAACTTGATACCTTCACAATCATACTTCGTCTCCTCCACCACACTCAACTCAAATTCGGGAACATGCACATAAAAAATGCGGAAATCTCCCGATGCCTCAGGCTCTTCTCCCTCCTTCTCCGCGACAACGGAATAGACACCATTTCCCTGTAACGGAAAAACGAAAGAAGACGAATCGGCAGCATAAGTCCCCGACGTATACTCTACACCCTCATGCATCCACTTGTATATCCACCCCGGGCTTCCGGTACGGAAGCGGACCTGTCCGCCGCGGCCATTTCCTGTCACATCCTTCACTGCCACAAAGGGAAAACCATCCGGAGTATTCAATGTTTCGACCGTATACACACACCCTTCCAACTGCGGCACCTGAGCCTTGGCGGCATACGCACAAAACACTCCGAAACACCATATCCACAAAAACTTCATCTCTTTTAACACTTATAGTTTTTCAGCATACAATATTAATTAAAAAATCGGAAATCAGCTCCATTTTAAACTTTTGATTTCTGCCCGCCCTGCCATACGCCCCGACCTTTTACGGCACTTATTCCCGATTCTAAAATTAAATTTCTAATTTTGCATGAGAATAGCGGACAACCGCACTGACCAGAATAAACGACCGTGGATTTTTTAAACGAACTGAATAACAACCAGAAAGAAGCCGTCCTGCATACAGAGGGTCCTTCTCTTGTCATCGCCGGAGCCGGTTCCGGGAAAACCCGTGTACTGACCTACCGCATTGCCAACCTGCTGGGGAAAGGGGTGCCTGCCTATAAAATCCTGGCCCTGACCTTTACGAACAAGGCCGCCCGGGAAATGCAGAAACGTATCGCACAACTTGTCGGGTCGGAGAATGCCGCAAACCTGTGGATGGGGACTTTCCACTCCGTATTTTCCAAAATCCTGCGTTTTGAAGCTGAAAAGTTAGGCTATACGTCCAATTTCACCATCTACGACACCCAGGATTCCAAAAACCTCATCAAGAGTATCATCAAAGACCTGAAATTAGACGACAAAATCTATAAACCCAACGATGTGTTGGGACGGATTTCCATGGCTAAAAACAACTTGATTGTCGCGCAGGTGTACGCGCAGTCCGCACGAATCATCGAAGCCGACAAGGCAGCCCGTAAACCTAAGATAGCAGAAATCTACAACCACTATCAGCTACGCTGCAAGCAAAGCGACGCCATGGATTTCGACGACCTGTTGCTGCAAACCAATATCCTTTTCCGTGATTTTCCGGAAATACTGGACAAATACCAGAACAAATTCAGTTACCTGCTGGTAGACGAGTACCAGGACACAAACTACTCCCAGTATCTGATTATCAAAAAACTGTCGGAAGTCCACCGCAACATCTGTGTTGTAGGTGACGATGCCCAAAGCATCTATTCTTTCCGGGGTGCCCGGATTGAAAACATCCTGAATTTCAGAAACGACTATCCCGACTATAAAATCTTCAAACTGGAGCAGAATTACCGTTCCACGACCACGATCGTCGATGCCGCCAACAGCATCATAAACAAAAACAAAGAACAGATCCCCAAACGGGTCTTTTCCGAAAACGAAGAAGGAGAAAAAATCAAGGTACTGAAAGCCCTTTCGGACAAAGAAGAGGGCTTCCAGGTCACCAATGAGATTTTCAAAATGGCCAACTACGAACAACAGGAATACAGCGACTTTGCCATTCTCTACCGCACCAATGCACAGTCCCGTATTCTGGAAGAAGCCCTGAGGAAACGGAACATCCCCTACAAAATATACGGCGGTCAATCCTTCTACCAGCGAAAGGAAATCAAGGACCTGCTGGCCTATTTCCGGTTGTCTGTCAATCAGAACGACGAAGAAGCCTTAAAACGGGTCATCAACTATCCGCGGAGAGGTATCGGAGACACCACCATTGACAAAATCCGGGACCTTGCCTTGCAACACCGGGTAAGCATGTGGACCGTATTGTGCAACCTCAACAAAATTTCCGGCGTCATTAACGCCTCCACAGCGGCAAAACTCAACAATTTCCGGCTGCTGATAGAGCGTTTTGCCACCCAGGTTTCTACTGAAAATGCCTACGACCTGGCTGTTACCATTGCCCAATCGTCCGGGATTGTTGACGACCTGTCCAACGACAGCACGCCGGAAGGTATCTCCCGGAAAGAAAACATCCAGGAATTGCTGAATGCCATCAAAGATTTCAGCGAAACCAATTACAAAGAAGGCAGGGACGACAAACTTCCGGCATTTCTGGAGGGGGTTGCCTTGCTTACCGACCAGGACAGCGAAAAACCGGAAGACAACAACAAAGTCACCCTCATGACCATACATGCCGCCAAAGGCCTGGAATTCCCCAACGTATTCATGACCGGATTGGAAGAAGACCTTTTCCCCGCCCAGCAGTGTGTAGCCAACCCCTCGGCTCTGGAAGAAGAACGGCGGCTGTTTTATGTCGCCCTGACCCGGGCCGAAAAACGGGCAGTCATTTCTTATGCCACCTCCCGTTACCGCAACGGTCAGATTATACCGACGCGGGCTTCCCGCTTCATCAGTGAAATCGACCCTCACTTTTTGGAAGGATTTATCACGCCCCGTTCTGAATCTTCCGGCTTCAGACTGAAAACCCCGGCCACCGGATTCCGGAAACCGCAATCCGTCTCTTTCACACCGGCAGCCGTTCACGACATCCCCACCGTCGACCAGTCCAAACTCAAACCGATAGATGCGGCACACGTCGTACCGGGTATGATTATCTACCACCCTACCTTCGGGCCCGGCAAAGTACTCAGCTTAGACGGCCTGGGTGTAAACAAAAAAGCCAAAGTGGCTTTTGCCGGACAGGGGAGCAAAACCCTTTTGTTAAAGTTTGCAAAATTATTCATACAAGAAGAATAAACTACACGGGAAAAACCGGAAAAATATCCTATATTTGTACCGTAATCATCAGAAAGACTACTCCGGTCATTCCCGGAGTTTTCCCTTGAAATTATAAACTTATTGGTACAGAATATTTAGCCTGAGGTTGAATAAATAAACAACACCGCCGACACGCGCACCGGGTTTTGACCCTTTTCTGCCGGCAATCCAACAAAATCATTTATTCGTACTCTGAATCAGAAAAAGGACTTTAACTTAATTGAACAAAATCTGCGTACTACGCACCTGCAAAAACACCCTGAAATGGAATACAATACCCAAAAAAAGAAGCTACTATTACCGGAATACGGACGTAACATACAGAAGATGGTGGACCACATCATGACCATTGAAGACCGGGCGGAAAGAACCCGGGCTGCCAAAACCGTCATTGACGTGATGGGAAATCTTTATCCCCACCTGCGGGACGTCCCCGATTTCCGTCACAAACTGTGGGACCATTTAGCCATCATGTCAGGCTTTAAATTAGACATTGAGACACCGTATCCCCTGCCCTCGATAGACAAAATCAACGAAAAACCGGAAAAGATAAAATACAGCACCAACCACATCAAATACCGGCATTACGGTAAATCGGTTGAAAAGCTGATAGACAAAATCAAGGAACTGGAAGATCCGGAACAGAAAAGAGCCCTTATCGTACTGACGGCCAACCACATGAAAAAATCGTTCCTGACCTGGAACAAAGATTCCGTAGAGGATGAACAGATCTACAACGACATCAATGCCTATTATGGATGCCCGATTATCCTGCCGGAAGGCATGACATTATCCAACCCGAAAGACCTGTTGCAAAAGAAGAGCAAACCCAGCTCCAACAAACCCGTCGTCAAGAACAACAACAATATCAAAAACAACAAACGGGACAACAACAACCACACTTACTACAAAAAGAATTACAAAAACAACGACCAGCAGGGGAACAACAAAAACCAGAATTAAACGATGGTTATCACCGTCATTTTAGGAAGCAATTCAGGCAACAAGGTAGAATACATCCGGCAGGCTACACACCTTTTAATTCAACAAACGGGAACGCTTGCCGCTTTTTCCTCTCTATATGAAACCGCCCCCTGGGGATTTGAAAGCGATGAACCTTTTCTGAACCAGGTCCTCCAGCTGGAAACCGGTCTTTGCCCAGAAACTTTTCTTCAACAGGCTTTAGCCATTGAAAAATCACTGGGGCGCCTCCGTCCGTCAGAAGTCCGCTATGCTTCCCGTACCATCGACATAGACCTGCTTTTCTGCGACGACGAAATCATCCGGACCCCTTCACTGACCGTTCCCCATCCCCGGATAGCGGAACGCCGTTTCGTCCTTGCTCCTCTCAACGAAATAATGCCCGGTTTCGTCCACCCCCTCCTCCACAAACCCATCTCCCAGCTTCTTGCCGAATGCAACGACCCCCTGACGGTGAAAAAACTTCCGGGATGATTCCGGCTTATGCCCTGAACAACCCAAAGGGGTGCTGACATCGATATATACGATACATCCGGGATGAAAAACCCGACACTCCAAACTATTTAAGCAGAATTTTGCATTTATACGTTTTTTTTCGGTAAATTTACCCAATTGAAATAAAAACGATTATACACGCGGATAATGAGCAGATTCGTAATAACCGGAGGACGGCGGCTGAAAGGAGAACTCTGTCCCCAAGGGGCTAAAAATGAAGCATTGCAGGTAATATGCGCCTGCCTGCTAACCAAAGAAGAGGTAAGCATTTCCAACGTCCCCGAAATTTTAGATGTACTGAAACTCATCGAACTATTAGAGGGCCTGGGAGTAAAAGTGGAACATCCTGCACACGGGGAATACACATTCCAGGCTGCCGACATCCATTTCGACTATCTGCAAACGGAAGATTTTTACAACAAAGCTGTCAGCCTGCGGGGCTCAATCATGATTCTGGGGCCGCTCTTAGCCATTCACGGTTGCGGGTTAGTACCCAAACCCGGAGGGGATAAAATCGGACGGAGAAGGCTGGACACCCACTTCCTCGGATTTGAAAAATTGGGCGCCACCTTTGAATACGACGCCATAAACAGTTGTTTCAAAGCCTCTGCCCAGCAGCTTCACGGCAATTACATGTTACTGGACGAAGCCTCCGTCACCGGAACCGCCAATATCATCATGGCAGCCGTTCTGGCAGAAGGGACCACCACCATATACAACGCAGCCTGCGAGCCTTACGTACAACAGCTCTGCCTGATGCTGAACTCCATGGGAGCCAGAATCTCCGGTATCGCTTCCAACCTGCTGACCATTGAGGGCGTGAAAGAATTACACGGCTGCAAACACCGTTGTCTGCCCGACATGATAGAAGTAGGCAGTTACATCGGACTGGCAGCCATGACCCGCTCGGAAATCACCATCAAGGATGTAAACATCCGGCAGTTGGGAATCATCCCGGAGGCATTCCGCAAATTAGGCATACGGATAGAAGAACGGGACGACGACCTGTACATTCCTCGCCAGGAACACTATATGATCGAAGACTTCATCGACGGCTCCATTCTGACCATCGCCGATGCTCCCTGGCCGGGTCTGACCCCCGACCTGTTAAGTGTTTTCCTTGTCGTTGCCACCCAGGCCAAAGGAAGCGTGCTGATCCACCAGAAGATGTTTGAAAGCCGGCTTTTCTTTGTGGACAAACTCATCGACATGGGTGCCAAAATCATCCTTTGCGACCCGCACCGGGCCACAGTCATAGGACAAAACCACGAATCCCAGTTGCGCGCCACCAAAATGACGTCGCCCGACATCCGCGCTGGTATTGCCCTGCTGATTGCCGCCCTGTCCGCCAACGGCAAAAGTTCCATCCACAACATCGACCAGATTGACCGGGGATACGAACATATTGACGAAAAACTGAACGCTATCGGGGCGGAAATCGTAAGATACAATTAATAAAAAAAACACAACGACACTTTAAAAACATTTATATATGAAAAGTTTCTTCAAATACGTACTGGCTACCATCGTCGGTTTCGTGATTATCAACATTCTGGTATTCGTTTTGTTTTTCGGTTTCATCGGCGCATTAGCTACCATGGGAGACAAAACCGTCGAAATCAAAGACAATTCCATTCTGGAAATCACGTTGGCAAACTCCATCCCTGACCGGACGTCCACCAATCCTTTTGACAACCTGGATTTCATGTCGATGAAATCCACCCCATCCCTCGGACTGAACAACATACTAAAAAGCATACGCCATGCCGCCAGCGACCCGAAGATAAAAGGCATCTACCTGAACATCACAGACATACAGAGCTATTTTCTGCCTTTCGCGACGACAGAAGAAATCCGCAACGCCTTAGTTGACTTCAAAAAAAGCGGAAAATTTATTTACAGCTACACCAATTTAGGCTACTCACAGACCGGCTATTACTTAGCTACGGCAGCCGACAGCGTTCTTGTGAATCCGGAAACCCCGCTGATGCTGATGGGTTTAGGCAGCAACGTAATTTTTTATAAAGACCTGCTGGAGAAAATCGGCGTAAAAGCAGAAATCATTAAAGTAGGAAAATACAAATCGGCCGTTGAACCTTTTACCCGGACGGAAGTCAGCGAAGCCAACCGGGAACAGATTTCGGCATATATGCATTCGTTGTGGGGAACGATGCTGAAAAGCATTTCCGAAAGCCGCCATATTTCCGTAGACTCCCTGAACTGGCTGGCCGATAACCTGAACTACCGCACCCCACTGGAAGAAATGGCCTTCGGACTGTATGACGGTGTATGTTACGAAGACCAGATGCTGCTTTTCCTCAAAGGGAAATGCCAGATTGCCGCAGACAAGAAACTACCCCTCGTCTCGTTAGCGGATTATAATAAAAGCATAACAGGCAAAACCCTCTCCGCCGGAAAAAATAAAATAGCCGTTATCTACGCTTCCGGTCAAATCGGGATGAGCCAGAGCCCCAAAACCATTGGCCCGGAATTAGCGGCCACAGTGCGTAAAGTCAGACAGGACAAAAACGTCAAAGCCGTCGTGTTGCGTGTCAATTCGCCCGGAGGAAGCGCCTTAACTTCCGACATCATTTGGAGAGAAGTCGAACTGACCACCCGGGAAAAACCGGTTATTGTTTCCATGGGCAACGTGGCTGCTTCCGGAGGGTATTATATCTCATGTGCTGCCGACACAATTGTCGCCGACCCCATGACACTGACCGGCTCCATCGGTATTTACGGACAGTTCTTTACGGGCGAAAAACTTATCAAAGACAAACTGGGACTGACAAGCAGCAGCATAAAAACAAACGCACACAGCGACTTCGGAGGAGCCTATCCGCTTCCCTTACCTATCGGCAACCGTCCACTGAACGCTTATGAAAAACAAGTGCTCCAGAAATACATTGAAAACGGTTATGAAACCTTCCTGAACCGGGTGGCACAAGGACGCCACATGACCCGCGACGAAGTGCATGAAGTGGCACAAGGACGCGTCTGGACAGGAGAGCAAGCCCTCCGCGTGGGATTGGTAGACGTATTGGGCGGACTGAACGATGCCATCAGCATCGCTGCCGGAAAAGCAGGCCTGGACAAATTCAGCCTCTCTGAATATCCGGTAGAGAAAAATCCGTTTGAAGAGCTGTTCAGCGGACTTTCCGCCTCCCTCAAAGCCAGGATTCTGAATGCGGAATTGGGCGGATATTACGACACATTCTGCGACTTGAAAGAAATGATGAACACCCAGCAAGGGCTGGTGGCCCGTCTGCCTTACGATATAAAATTTTAATCACCTGTCTGCTAACTTCCCGCAACATGGCTGTTCTGAAAATCATATTGCTACCGCTCAGTTTAATCTACGGCATTGTTGTCGGGATCAGGAATTTCTTTTTCAATACCGGGATACTGAAATCCAAAAGTTTCCGCATTCCGGTTATCTGCGTCGGAAACATCACCGTCGGGGGTACCGGCAAAACCCCCCATACGGAATGGCTTCTTTCAGAACTGTCGAAAGACTTCCGGATGGCCTGCCTGAGCCGCGGATACAAACGCCGCACCAAAGGCTTCATTCTGGCAACCTCCCAATCCACTGCCGAAGAAACCGGTGACGAACCGTTGCAGATCAAAAGAAAATTTCCGGAGATAGAGGTCGCCTGTGATGCCAACCGGGTCAGAGGAATCGAAAAACTGCTTTCCTTGCCCCTGCCGCCCGAAGTCATTGTATTGGACGATGCATTTCAACACCGCTATGTAAAAGCCGACAAAAACATCGTACTGGTTGATTATAACCATCCCTGCTACAAAGACTGCCTGCTTCCCGCGGGACGTTTGCGTGAAACTCCCGGAGCCTTGAGGAGGGCGGATTACATCATTGTTTCCAAATGCCCGAACAACTTGACCCCCATCGAACAGAGATTGTGGTCAAAACACCTGAGGATTAAACCCTATCAGCGACTTTTTTTCACGACGATGCAATACGGTACGCCCCGCAGCATGGAAACAGGACTTCCTGTCCCCATACCGACCGGACAGACCTCCATCCTGTGTGTGACAGGCATTGCCCGGCCAGAACCTTATATCCATTACCTGAAACAATTGACGCCCGATATCACAGCCTTGAAGTATCCCGACCATCACCGTTTTTCCAAACGGGATATCCGGAATATCCAGGCGCTATTTGAAGAAATTTACAATCCGGAAAAATACATTTTCACGACAGAAAAAGATGCCGCCCGTCTGAAAGGTTGCCGCCTGCCGCAGGAAATAAGGGAAAAAATCTGTTTTATCCCCATAGAACCGGTATTTATCAACAAAAAAGAAACATTCATCCAAGAATTAAAGAGCTATGTTACAAAGAATAAAAGATAGTGCGGCTTACATCTCCCGCTTTTTAGATAAGGAAAAATATACCATCGGCATCATTTTAGGCACCGGGTTGGGCGAACTGGGCAAAGCAATTGAAATCAGACACACCATTCCTTATGCTGCCATACCGAATTTTCCGGTATCTACCGTTGAAGGCCACAAAGGCAATCTGCTCATCGGACAATTCGGCGGAAAAAATGTCATCGCAATGCAGGGACGTTTCCATTTTTATGAAGGCTACCCGATGCAGGAAGTGACCTTCCCGGTAAGGGTGCTCCATCAATTGGGCGTTACCCGGCTTTTCGTATCGAATGCGGCAGGGGGAGTGAATACCAATTTCCTGGTAGGTGACCTGATGATTATCACCGACCACATCAACCTCTTCCCTGAACATCCTCTGCGCGGCAAAAACATCAATGAATTGGGACCGCGTTTCCCGGGCATGACAGACGCTTACAGTCCGGCACTCATCCGGCTGGCCGAGGAATGTGGCAGGGAATTAGGCATCAAACTGCAAAAAGGCGTCTATGCCGGATTGCAAGGCCCCTCTTTTGAAACTCCGGCGGAATACCACTGGATACGTGTCATCGGAGGCGATGCCGTAGGCATGTCCACCGTCCCGGAAATCATCGTTGCCCGCCACATGGGCATGGAATGCTTCGGTATGTCTGTCATCACCAACAGCACTGCCTCTCCCGAACTGATTAAAACAAACCATGAAGAAGTGCAGGACATCGGCAACACCGCCCAACCCCGCATGACTGCTCTCTTCCAGGCAATCATCTCTAAATTACAATAAGAGTTTATCCGAAACAAACCATTTTTGTCACAAATCGACGGATTAAAAACTTTCATAGGCGGGACTCCGCCTATAAAAGCCCATTTAAAGACAAGAAAGACAAAGATTTAGACTACCTCTTTGTCAATTCAACAGGGCCTCAACGACAGGGACAAGAATGGCTGTCATGGTTCCCATCAGTCCAATAGCCAAACCGCTGATGGCACCTTCCACCGTACCCAGTTCCATCGCCCGCGCCGTACCCAGACCGTGGGCAGCGGAACCCATCGCCAAACCTTTGGCAATGCGGCTTGTTATACCCAGTTTATCCAGTACGAAAGGCCCCACCACACCGCCGAAGATACCAACAACAATCACTACTATCGCCGTAATGGAGGGGATGCCGCCCGATTTGGCAGCAATACTCATCGCTATCGGGGTCGTAACGGATTTAGGCTGTAAAGAGGCTATCAACATCCGGTCGGCATCGAAAAAGCCGGCAATATATATGACACTCAGTATTCCTACCGCACTCCCGACAAACACCGCTATAAGAATAGAAACCATATTCTCTTTCAGGCAAGCCACCTGTTCATACAACAAATAGCCCAACACAACCACGGAAGGTCCCAGTAAGAATGTAATAATCCGGCTGCCCTGTTCAAACGATTCGTAAGAGATACCCAACACCCGGGTCACCACGGCCAACACGGGTATAGATACCAACACCGGGTGAAGCAGGGCCAGACGGACTTTACGATACAACCATACGGCAAAAAGATAGACTCCGACCACCAGTGTCAGAATAAATATTTCGGAATTGAATACATTTTCCATGACTATCCCCTCCTTTTTTCAAACCATTGCTGGATATAAGCCACAATTGCAATAACCAACACCGTACTGGCCGCACATGCCGTCAGGATTGCCTGCCAATGGCGGGATAAAATATCCGTTGCATTGACGATTCCTACTCCCGCAGGTACAAAAAATAACGCCATGTTGTCACACAGGAATTTCACCACAGGCTTGATCTGTTCCGGTTTTACGAGTTTCAGACACAAAGCCGTAAAAAGCAGCAACATCCCGATCACGCTCCCCGGAATAAACCCCTGAACCAACCACGCAACGCCCTCTCCCAAAGCATAAAAAAACAATATAATAAAAACACCCGCTAACATAGCACTCCGATTTTATTCTCTTTTCCAGGAGTGCAAAAGTATATATATTTTCCAGGTCTTAGTCGCGTTTCACGATTTTATCTTTCTAAAAAATGAAGCAGTCTCCGCATGCCGCAGGCATGTGTGGCTCATTTAAGCATGATACCGGTTCCGAAACGGAAATCCGTATCACCGCCCCGATAAGAAAAGAAAGAGGGGACAGTACATTTAGTACATACCCGCGCCAATTCGATGTGCGAACCGCTCACGCCTTCCGACAAAAGCTGCATTTTGTTAGCCTCCCGCAAATCCACATGCGGGCTGTTTCCTTTCCGGGATACAGCAGCGGAAAATCCCTGCTCTTCAAAACGGGTTGTCACTTCTTCCCCCACTTCAAAGCAGCATTTCCCGATAGAGGGGCCTATCGCCGCCAAAACATTTTCCGGACGGCATCCCCATTCCTTCTTCATCACATCAAGCGCCCGAATTACAATTTTCCCCACGGTTCCTTTCCAACCGGCATGTACCGCCGCAACCACCCGGCATACCGGGTCATACAGCAATACCGGAACACAATCGGCTGTCAATACCATCAAACAGACGCCTTTTTCCGCCGTCACCAAAGCATCCGTATCCGGAATGCGGGACAAATTATCACATCCGCCCCGCCCCCGGTCTTCCGACCGGACAATGGCAACATGTGTCGAGTGAGTCTGTTCTCCCACTGTGAGCTGCCCTATTTCAAAGCCGACAGCTTCCGCCAGGCTCCGTCTGTTCCGCAAAGCATCCGGATCAACAAAACTCAGATTGGAGCAGTTGCCCTGTTCTCCGGAAGAAACAAAATGCAACAGTCCTTCCTCTTTGCTCAAAAGGCCGAACTGATAATAGGGGGAAGAGGGGGGTCCGCTTTTATTCATGCCCTGCCGACTTTAAATAATTTTCTGCTGCCGTCAAGGCTTCAGGTTTTCCCAAATCCATCCAGAGCGCCCCCGCAGAAGCCGGACAAGCCTGGATTATCGCCTCACCAGCCACTGAAAGATAAAAATCAATAATCGAAAATTTTTCTCCCCAGTCCTGCATCCGCTCCAGCAAGGCAGGAGAAATCACGTGAATCCCGCCAAAGGCATACGGTTCGTAGGCAGAAGGAGAAAAACCGGGGAACGGTGATTTCACCTCTCCTGTTTTTGTGTTCTCCCAACCGCATAGCCTGTGCTCTTCGTCAAACAAGAGATAACGCGACGTGCTGCGTTTGCTCACCCATAACGAAGCGGCAGCCCGCGACCGGCCATGTCCTTCATACAAACCTGCCAAATCCGCATCGGACCATATATCGACATTGTGAATCAGAACCGGGCTCCCTTTCCGGAAATAACCGGCGGCTTTCCGGATACCTCCTCCCGTATCGAGTAAAGCGTCCCGCTCGTCCGAAATATCTACCGCCACTCCGAAGTTCTTATGCTCTTCCAGAAAATCAATAATTTTCTGGCCGAAGTGGTGCACATTGATCACGATATGGGCAAAACCTGCCGCCTTCAGGCGCAAAATGACATGTTCCAGCATCGGCTTCCCTCCCACAGGCACCAATGCTTTGGGCAAATTGTCCGTCAAGGGACGCAAACGCGTACCCAATCCGGCTGCAAAAATCATAGCTTCTTTCATCCGCACTGCCATTGTATCACTGGTAAATGGTTTCAATATGCCGCTCCCGGTGCACCAAACGCACCCGTACGCCGTACTTGCCGTATAAATGTTCTGCCAGATGCTGGGCGGAATAAACAGAACGGTGTTGTCCTCCCGTACAACCGAAGGCCACAGTCAAACTGGTAAATCCCCGTTTCAGATAGCGTTCCACGGAAGCATCAACCAGGGCATAAACATGCGAAAGGAAAACTGTAATCTCCCCATCCTCTTCCAGGAAACGGATGACCGGTTCATCCAGTCCCGTCAAAGCCTTATATTGTTCGTACTTCCCGGGGTTGTGTATCGCCCGGCAATCGAATACAAATCCACCGCCATTGCCGGAAGCATCCTCCGGAATGCCTTTCGGATAAGCAAAACTGTAGACACTCACTTCCAGGCAGTCTTTCGGCGGAGCCGCCTTATAGCGGTCGGACTCCACCAGGCGGGACAGAACAGAAGCCAAGTAAGGGCACTCATCAAAACCGGACGCCAGCCATTCCCTCAAATTAGTCATGGCAGCCGGAACACTTTGCAGGAAATGCGGTTTCTTCTCAAAATAGCCTCTGAACCCATAGGCCCCCAACACCTGCAACAGGCGGAAAAGTACAAAATAGCGCAGCCGCTTCCGGAAATCCGCTTCATCCACAACCGTGTAACGGCACAATCCGTCCAGGTATTCTTTCAGCAACATTTCCCGAACAGCAGGCGGGAACTTCGCCCTTGCCTGCCACAGGAAAGAAGCCACATCATAATATACGGGGCCTTTCCTGCCTCCCTGGTAGTCAATCAGCCAGGGTTCCCCGTTCCTCACCATCACATTCCGGGACTGAAAATCCCGGTACATAAACGTATCCGTAGGGTTTTGCAGCAAAATATCCGCAAACCGCTCAAAATCCTCTTCCAGCAGGTTTTCCTGAAAATCCGGGACCGCAGTTTTCAGGAAGCAGTATTTAAAATAATTCAAGTCCCAGAGGACCGAGCGCCAGTTGAAGGCAGACAGAGGATAACAATTCCCGAAGTCCATCCCCTCCGCACCTTCGTACTGAACGGCAGATAACAAGCGCATGGTCTTCTTCAACAATGCACACACCTCATCGCTCCACACTCCCGTACTCCTGTCTTCCGCCATCACATCAAACAAAAGGGTATCCCCCAAATCCTCCTGCAAATAGGCCCTCCCGTCGGCAGAAGAGGCATATACTTCCGGCACGGGCAACCCCCGCTCCTTAAAATGAGCAGAGATATAGCGGAACGCGCCGTTCTCTTCCGGAGAATTTCCCCACACGCCAATCAAACAGAAATGCCTGCTTTTCAGCCGGAAATAACGGCGGGGAGAACCCGACGAAGGAAATTCCGTCGCCTCGTCCACAAACTCTCCCGTGTACTCCCGGAATAATTTTTTCACTGTTGTAACCTCCATACGCTGTTTCGATTGTTTGTGCGAAAATAATATTTTAAAACCAGTAATCTCAAACCGCGGGCAGAAAATCCGGGACACACAGGCAGGCATTTCGCCCGAAAAACGGAAGAAAGAAAAAAAGTTAGTAATTTTCTTTGTGATTTATAATGAATCACATATCTTTGCGAACCGTTTAAGTATCCCGGATTGGTCCGGTAAAAAAGAAATAATAATAAATTTATATACGATATGAAAGAGGGCATACATCCTGAAAATTACAGATTGGTGGCATTTAAAGATATGTCTAACGGAATGACTACGCTCACCAAATCAACCGCAGTTACGAAAGAAACCATCGAAATTGACGGTGTTGAATACCCATTGGTGAAATTAGAAATTTCCAATACTTCACATCCGTTCTATACAGGTAAGGTGAAATTGGTTGACACCGCAGGTCGTGTCGATAAATTCATGAACCGGTATAAAACCCACATGGAAAACAGAAAGAAATAATTTCTTTATCCCCATAATAAAAAAACCGCTTTCCAGGCGGTTTTTTTTATTTTCCTCCGGCAAAACGCCTTCTTTTCACATAAAAAAACACGTTCCAGCCCCCCGCTGCTGTTTTTGGCACAGGAATTGCCTTACATAGAAAGACATCATATATCTGCATCTCATTGACAAAATGTCAGTCAGGACAGATGTAAGTTCTGTTATAAATAAAATCGAGAGGAGAGAATACATGGAAAAGATAGATTTCAAGAACCTGTTACTGGAAGAGATTACAGATGAATCGAGCGAGTTTTTACCCATCATTACGGATGAAAAAACAGCGTTGAATGACAAAAACATACCGGACACCCTGCCAATATTACCGCTTCGGAACACCGTATTGTTTCCGGGAGTGATTATTCCCATCAATATCGGAAGGAATAAGTCCCTGAAACTTATTCAGGACGCGTATAAGCAGAATGCTTTTATCGGGGTCATCACCCAAAAGGATACCAACACGGAAAATCCGGAGCTTAACGACCTGTATAGAATCGGGACAGTGGCCGCCATATTGAAGATCCTGGAAATGCCGGACGGAACGACTACCGCCATCATACAGGGTAAAAAAAGATTTGAACTGGAAGACATCCTTTACGATGCTCCCTATCACATGGGGAAAATACAACTCAAAAACGAGGAAAAAGTACCGGTAAACGATTCGGAATACGACGCCATCACCGAATCGCTGAAAGAGATGGCGGGGAAAGTAATAAAATACTCCGAACACCCCGCGGGCGAAGCGACTTTTGCCATGAGAAACATCGAAAGCATGTTTTTCCTGATTAACTTCATTTCTCACAATACGGACGTGGGGTACCAAAGCAAACAGGAGTTGCTGGAAATCGACGACCTGAAATCCAGGGCTATCAAATTGCTGGAACTTTTGAGCCAACAGCTCAGTCTGATGGAACTCAAACACGATATACAGAAAAAAGTAAAAAACGACCTTGACAAACAGCAAAGGGAATATTTTCTCCACCAGCAGATAAAGACCATCCAGGACGAATTGGGAGGAACGCCCGCCGACCAGGAAATTGACGAGCTGGAAGAACTGGCACAGACAAAAGAATGGGACGCCAATGTGAAGGAGACGTTTGAAAAAGAGCTGAATAAGCTCAAACGGCTGAATCCCTCTTCACCGGACTACTCCGTACAGTCCAACTATTTGCGGGAGTTGATTGAATTGCCGTGGAATCACTGTTCCACGGACAATTTAGACCTGAACCATGCAAAAGAGATTCTGGACGCCGACCACTTCGGATTAGAGAAGGTGAAAGAAAGGATACTGGAATATTTAGCGGTTCTGAAATTAAAGACAGACATGAAATCACCCATCCTTTGTCTTTACGGCCCTCCGGGAGTCGGGAAAACCTCTTTGGGCAAATCGGTAGCCCGCGCTGTCGGGCGGGAATTTGTTCGCATGTCATTGGGCGGACTGCACGACGAATCCGAAATCCGCGGCCACCGCAAAACCTATATCGGAGCCATGCCGGGACGGATTATCCAGAATATCAAGAAAGCCGGGACATCCAATCCCGTATTCATCCTGGACGAAATCGACAAAGTGGGCAAAGACTTCCGCGGTGATCCCCAGTCCGCCCTGTTGGAGGTGCTGGACCCAGAACAAAACACCAACTTCCACGATAACTTCCTGGACATCGATTACGACCTGTCAAAAGTGATGTTCATCGCCACGGCCAACGACCTGTCCACCATTGCGCCTCCTTTAAGAGACCGCATGGAGATTATTGAAGTCAGCGGCTACCTGCTGGAGGAAAAGCGGGAAATCGCCAAACGCCATCTTATCCCGAAGCAGATGGAGAATCACGGTATCAGCGAAAGCAACGTCCAAATTCCGGACGAAAGCATCGACCTGATGATTGAAAAATATACCCGGGAATCGGGCGTGCGAAGCCTGGATAAAGTCATTGCCAAAATCATGCGGCAAGTGGCGCACAAAGTTGCCCTGAACAAGAAATTCCATGTCCTGCTGGATGCGGACAAAGTGAAAGAATACTTGGGTTCGCCCATTTTCTCACGGGAAGAGTATCAAGGGAACGAGCTTCCGGGCGTAGTTACAGGATTAGCCTGGACATCCGTGGGCGGGGAAATCCTCTTCATCGAATCCAGTTACAGCAAAGGCAAAGGCCACCTGTGCCTGACGGGTAATCTGGGAGACGTGATGAAAGAGTCTGCCACTTTGGCACTGGAATACATAAAATCCCATGCCAAAGAAATCGGCATCGACGAAAATATATTTGAAGAAAGAAACATCCACGTCCATGTTCCGGCAGGCGCCGTACCCAAAGACGGTCCTTCGGCAGGTATAACGATGGTTACTTCACTGGTATCATCGCTGACCGGCAGAAAAGTAAAAAAAGCACTGGCTATGACCGGAGAAATCACCCTCCGGGGCAAAGTATTGCCTGTCGGCGGTATCCGGGAAAAAATCTTAGCTGCCAAACGCGCCGGCATCAAAGAAATCATCCTGTGCAGCGAAAACCGGAAAGACATCGAAGAGATCAAAAAAGAGTATCTGAAGGGGCTGAAATTCCACTACGTCGATACCATTGATGAAGTGTTGAAAATAGCACTGCTGTAAAGAATAAATTAAAAGGAGCCCGCTTGGGCTCCTTTCAATTTTCACCCCCCTACCTCCCAAATTATCTTTTTCACAAACACTTATTTCAACAAACAATTACGTTTACAGGAATATAAAATTACTGGTCCATTCGCCCGTTTTTTATTCCCGTGACCGATACATTCACCGAAAAGATAATTTCATTCATATTTTTTGCATAAAAGGGATAAAATCCGGATAAACTTGTCAGTTTGCCGATTTGGAGAACAAAATAGGAGTGATTTTTGAGTGATGGTTTGAATTTCAAGGACATAAATGTTTAAAAATATTAATATTTGTATTGTATTTACAAATACCAGAGAGTGCAATACTTATTATGATGGATGGGACTGGGCAGGCATTTCGCCATGGTTTCGCCGTAGTTTCGCCGTATCAGAAACGCTTCAGCATGCTTGTAGCTGGCTTGATGAAGGCTTGGCCAAGCATGCTGTAAGCATGCTACAAGCATTCTGTACCGAAGCTGAGTCAGCGAAACCCCTGAGAAACAGCTTTTAATTTTGAGCGGTCATGTTATCGGTTGCGTTTGACAATTATATCACGGAACTCACAAAGGCTGAAAAGCGGTGTGTCAGCGCAATTGGTTAATCCGTTGCGGGAAAGTGATTGGACGGGACTGCATATTGGGCGGCCGGAATTGGGAGATGCACATGGGAGATTCGGGAAAGTGACGTCCACCGTTTCGGGAGAGAGCAAACGATGGTATTTCAAACCGTCCGTCCGGTTATTTCAATTTTCCGGTCCGGAAATCCCGGAGCATTTTTCATTCACCGCTCCTACCTATCTTAGCAGGGGAAGGCATCAGAAATCAAACATGAGGTCGAAGCCGAAGCTGATGTCCAGCCAGCGGAATTTCCAGCGGTCCCGTTTCCACACCTCATCGGTTTTCAGGTCCGTAATTTTGGAGCGTTCATACCTCAGGCTCATGACGGTGGCCTGCGCTGCAAGATGATCCGTGAGGCGAATCCAGATACCGGGTTTCAGTGCAGGTGTCCACAAATAATGCCGGGCGTCGTTTCCTTTGTTCAGGTCGCTTTTTCCCCAGCCGAAACTGCTTTCCGCCAGCAGGAAGGGGCTCATCCGACCGCCACCGAAGTCATAGCGGAGAAACGGTGTCACTTCAAAAGTATTCTGATGCCCGTTTACATCTTTCATGTATTCATATCCCACGCCAACGCCAACGGCTAATCCGTTGCGCACAAAATAGCCCAACGAAGGAGCCGCTTTAAACATAAATCCGTTGTTTTTCTTCTCTCCGGTTTCCGTAATGACCCTGCCGCCGTTCACAAAATTGAGGCGTTCCCCCAATATCCACTGTCCGCTATATTGTGCATGTGCCACACCACTCAGCAGAAGCAACAAAAAAAGAAAAAATCCCTTATTCATATTTTCCCAGACTTTGCGTGAGTTTTTTCACCAATTTGTATTTATTGAAAAATTCGCGCAATATCACCCTTAGCACGGTGTAAGAGGGGATAGCCAGTATCATTCCGGGGATGCCCGCCATACTTCCTGCCATCAGAATGACTAAAAAGATTTCAAGCGGGTGGGCGTGTACGCTGTTACCATAAATAAAGGGCTGAAAAACGACATTATCAACCAGTTGGGTAAACAGCATGGCCAAAGCCATGTAAAAAAGCAACGGCAACACATCCGTATAAAAAGGGAGGTCGATATTCAAGACCAGTCCCACCACCATTCCGAAAACAATCCCGATTAAAGGACCGATGTAGGGAATCACGTTGAGCACTCCCGACACCAAACCGATAACGATGGCATTGGAAAAATTCATCCCCACCACACACAGGCCTATCGTATTCAAAGCCATCACCCCCAGCACTTCCAGAAACAATCCGCCGAAATAGCGCACCAACAGCCGCTGTATGGATTCCAGCGCATTCCTGCCGCTCTCCTCATACCGTACCGGCAACAGTGCCAGGACTATCCGGTGAAATAAATAACTGTCTTTCAAAAAGAAAAAAGCGATAAACGTGATGGAAAAGAGGGAGACAAAAATACCGCTGACGGTTCCCGCCACCACGCTAAATAAGGATTTTATGCGGGTGCCGCTGACAAAGGATGCCAAATTGTCCGAACTATAGCGTTTCACATCCTCCTGCTGGCCGATGATGCCATAGTGTTTGAGCGTATTTCCGATATCCGTCAGAGGAGACTCCAGTTTGGCGACAATCTGCTCCGCGCTGGTGTTGCTCAGATGCTGAAATTCATTGGTAACCAAGGGGATAATGGTGACAAAGAAAAAGACAAACACCGCCCACAAAATAAGCAGTGTAAGCCCCGCCTTCACACCATTGGGCAATTTCACTCCCCGGATTTCAATTTTCCCCAACAAGGCAATGATCGGCTTGCCAATGAAAGAAATCACCGCGGCAATCAAGACATAAGCGATAACGGAGGAAAAGTACCAGCAAAGGTATGCCACGACGACCAAGGCCACAACGCCTAAAAAATATTTACCCCAGTTATTCATACGGTATCCGCTTTGTGTTCAACGTCTTAAAAAATACAGTCAAAAGTAAGGAAATAATCGATACATCGGACATCAAAACATTTTCAAATAAAAAAATAGGTAAAAAAACATTTTAGAAAAAACATTCATATCTTTATTACGTTTCTTTATGGAAAAAATAGATAAAAAAAAGAAAATGCTGAAACGCGTATGGCACCTGTATTATGACGGTTTCCGCGACATGCCCCGTTGGGGAAAAATGTTGTGGGCGATTATCCTTATCAAGGTACTGATACTGTTTTTCGTCTTCAAATTTCTCCTGATGCCCAACTACCTGAACACGCACTATGCGACGGACCGGGAGAAAAGCGAACATGTCCTGAATGAATTAACCAACAAACCCTAAAATCCCATGATGTACGAAATTTCTTCCGCCTCGTTAGTAGAGTGGTCGCGCTGGCAATTTGCCATGACCGCCATCTACCATTACATGTTTGTTCCCCTGACCCTCGGTCTGGCCTTTCTGATTGCCGTTATGGAGACCGCATGGGTGAGAACAGGCAAAGAAGAGTGGTTGCGAACCACCAAATTCTGGATGAAGCTGTTCGGCATAAACTTTGCCATCGGCATTGCCACCGGTCTGATTCTGGAGTTTCAGTTCGGCTCCAACTGGTCGAATTATTCCTGGTTTGTCGGGGACATTTTCGGAGCTCCCCTGGCCATAGAAGGCCTCCTGGCCTTTTTCCTGGAAGCTACGTTTGTCGCCGTAATGTTTTTCGGCTGGCATAAGGTCAGCCGTCGTTTTCATCTCCTTTCGACGTGGATGGTCTTCGTCGGCGCCAACATTTCGGCACTCTGGATTCTGGTTGCCAATGCCTGGATGCAGAATCCGGTAGGCATGGAGTTCAATCCGCTTACCGCCCGAAATGAAATGGACGATTTCTGGGCTGTTCTCCTCTCCCCTACGTCGATAAACAAATTTTTTCATACCGTCACATCCGCCTATACCCTTTCGGCTTGTTTCGTCATCGGCGTAAGCACCTGGTTTATTCTGAAAAAGAAACAGTTTGAAATGGCCAGACGCAGCATCCTGCTGGCTTCCGTTTTCGGTATTTTAAGTATTCTGGCCACCATCTTTACCGGTGATACCAGCGCACAGGACATTGCCAAGACGCAGCCGATGAAATTTGCCGCCATGGAAGGATTAAACCGGGGAGGACGCAACATGGAACTCACCGTGTTCGGCGTGCTGACGGACAAAGCGGACGCTCCTACTCCCCGCATGAAAGAGACCACGATGACTATCGGGTTGCCGGGCATGCTGTCGTTCTTGGCATACAGGGACACCGACGCTTACATCCCCGGCATACAGGATATTTTAGACGGCTACACTTCCGAAACCGGACAGGTATACCCTTCCACCCGGCAAAGGATGGAAAACGGGAAAAAAGCCATCAACGCCTTAAAGAATTACAAACAGGCGGTTGATGCACAGGATAAACAAACGGCTCACGCCGCACTGGGCACATTAAAGGCACATTACCGGGACTTCGGATACGGATACCTCCAATCGGAATACGAATCCATTCCCAATGTCCCGTTGGTATTTTACAGTTTCCGCATTATGGTCGGCCTGGGCTTCCTGTTCGTTGCCCTTTTCGTCGTCAGTTGGTGGTATGCCCGCAAGCGCAAATTCGAGAAATTCAGATTCATTCCCTACGTGGCAATCGCCTGCGTTCCGTTGGCCTATGTAGCTTCCCAATGCGGATGGATTGTAGCGGAAGTGGGACGCCAGCCGTGGGTGGTGCAGGACCTTATGCCCACCTCTGCCGCCGTAACCCGCATTGCCTCCCACTGGGTGGTCACCACGTTCTGGATGTTTGCCGTGCTGTTCACCGTGCTGCTGATTGCCGAGCTGAAAATCATGTTCACACAGATAAAAAAAGAAGCCCAATAAATTCATTAACACAAAAAACGATACGCCATGTCTTTAGATATATTACAACACTATTGGTGGATACTCATTGCCCTGTTAGGAGGGATATTGGTATTCCTGCTTTTTGTACAGGGTGGTCAGAGCCTGCTGTACACCATCGGCAAGACTCCGGAAGAAAAAGACCTGCTGACCAACAGTCTCGGCAGGAAATGGGAATTTACATTTACGACCTTAGTGGTTTTCGGCGGGGCTTTCTTCGCCAGCTTCCCTCTTTTCTATTCTTCCAGTTTCGGCGGGGCATACATCGTGTGGATGCTGATTCTGTTTTCTTTTGTCGTACAGGCAGTGTCTTACGAGTACCGGAGAAAGCCCAACAATTTTTTAGGGCAACGCACGTATGAAATCTTTTTAATCATCAACGGGATAGCCGCTCCCCTCCTTATCGGGGCAGCCGTAGCCACGTTCTTCACCGGTTCGCCTTTCAAGCTGAATGAAATGATGCAGGTGACCTGGATGACGCCCTGGCGCGGACTGGACGCCCTGTTTGTCCCCACTAACTATTTTCTGGCTTTCGCCGTCTTTTTCTTAGCGCGGACCCTGGGTTGCCTGTTCTTTATCAACACCATCAACCACGCCGGCATCCATTTGCGTTGTATCAAACAACTGCGTTGGAACGCGGCTTTGTTTGTAGTGACTTTACTTACATTTTTAGGCATCATTCTTTGCAGCAAAGGTTACGGCATCACAACAGGAGGTCAAATCGCACGGATACCCTACAAATATTTCCACAACCTGCTCCAAATGCCGGTGAACACGTTCATTTTGCTCTTAGGGGTTGTCGCCGTCCTTTACGGCATCATCAAAAGCCTGCGTCATCCCCAGTGGCGGAAAGGCATCTGGTTCACCGGAGCCGGAAGCATTCTCGCCGTATTTTCCCTGTTTATCCTGGTCGGGTTCAACCATACATCATTCTATCCCTCTACCGCCGACTTGCAGTCTTCGCTGACGATTTACAACGCTTCCTCTTCCCATTTCACCCTGGAAGCCATGTCCTATGTCTCCCTGATTATACCGTTTGTAGTCGCCTACATCTGGTATGCCTGGCGGGCACTCACCCGCAAACCCATCAGCCCCGAAGAGTTGCGGGACGGCGGACACCATTATTAAAAACATATCATTTTCTCAAATCTGTCTATTAAATAAAAAATTATCAATAAATAAATATTTTAATTTGAAATATGAAATATTGTAAACTTAAAATACTATTACTTTTCTTTATATCTATTCTATTATTATATAATTGCTATTCCAAAGAAGAAAATCACATTCAAAAAGCACTTTCTTTAGCTGGAAAGAACCGACATGAATTACAAAAAGTTTTAGATTATTACAAAAGCAATCCAAAAGATAGCCTAAAATATCAAGCTGCTTCATATCTGATTCAAAACATGCCAACAAAAGGATGGTATCCTTTTTATTTACGCGCACCTTCCGGAAAGCTATACTCTTCTGATTCATTACCACTTACATCTACAGATTCAATCATTCAATTCCTCCAAACCTGTAAAATTGAAATATCACCTCCTCATTTAGATTTACAATATATTTCCTCTAAATTTCTTATTGAAAATATAGAACTTGCTTTCCATACACGAGAGAGATTTCCATGGTGTAAAAATCTATCCTTTCAAAATTTCTGCGAAACAATACTTCCTTATCGAGTAAAACAAGAACCATTAGAAAAATGGAGAAGTTATTATTTGGAAAAATTCGGCAGAATTGCAGATTCTTTAGCTTCAAAAGGAGCAGGAATTAAAGATGTCGTTTTTTTTATTAATAAAAATTTTCAGCGAAAATACAGAGCAGAATTAATTAATATTCCCGGAGATATTCCTTATAAATTAACAGAACAAGCCAATGGAGGACTTTGTCATCATTTAGCTTTAAATAGTGCGCAAATATTACGCTCACTCGGCATCCCTCTCAATTATGACATCTTACCTTATCATGGTAAAATCAATGGTGGACATGCTTATAATAGTTTTACAGATGAAAATGGAGTGTTTTATTATTTTTCTCCTTATGAAAGAGAACCTGAACGAAAAAAATGGATTGCTCCTTTAATCCTCAGAGCCACTTACACTTTAAATCAATCTGATAATCAAACACACATTACACCTCAAAATGCACTTTTATTTTCTCCTTTACTCAAAAACGTGACTACAAATTATTTTCCTACATCTAATATTCTTCTAAAAAATCAAATACCTCAAAACGATATATATCTGACTACATTCAATCGAGGTAAGTTTAAAGCTGTCGCATATGCTCATTCTGACTCATTAGGAAATGCCATCTTCCCTTATATTTCTCATAAGTTATTATATTTTCCTGCAACCCTTAATAAAGAATCATTCTCCCCTTCCGGTCCCCCCTTCATTGTTGATTCAAGTGGCATCCCCCAATATATATTATCAACCTCAGACCCCATTCAAATCAATAACATACATCTTTATGATGTCCAACGCGTTCTTATCCTTCAAGCAAGTACGAACTATACCCTCTATTATTGGGATTATGGATGGAATCCAATAAAACAAACACAACCTTCCGATTCCATAACATTAGATTTCGGTATTATCCCCCATACCTCTCTTTTCCTTATCGAAGGAACAAATGGAATAGAAAAAATGCAACGTCCTTTTGTTATAAAAAATAGCAAAGTGGAGTTTTATTAATATTATAATATAAATGCATAAAAAAATCTCAACAACAATAATAATATTCAATTAATACATATATTTGTAAAAATTTATCTGAAAAACAATTAAGATATTTATTATAAGAATAGATATCTGTATAATTTTTAAAAGAAGAACCAATTATAAAATATTTATTTCATCAATATAGAAAAACCATTTTTTTAACAACTTAATTTTAATTAATTCTTATGAAAAAGAAAATCATTACAATCACAATTTTATGCTGCTCAATACTTTCAGCTGTAGTATATAATCTATTTTTTACAGAAAAAAAACAACTGAACTCTTTACTTTTAGAAAACATCGAAGCGTTAGCCTCTGGTGAAGGCTCAAAACAGTTGAACGGTCCATTAGAAGGACCTTATAAATGTGCAGGTCTCTTTAATTCTAAAAAGTATTGGGTATGCAAAGCTTATTTAGTGGATACAAAATGCGAACCTGTTGATTGCAAATAACTATCTATAATTCAAAAAGAGTGCGTCTAACAAGTTTAGACACACTTTTTATTTGTGTCCCACTTGGAATAAAAGGTAAATATCTGATACCTAAAAAACGCCCTTATCTATTTAACACTTCCATACCCATATTAAAATCTAATATACTCATGAAAAATTTATTGCTAATTATATTAACTTTTCACATTTTGTATAGCTGTCATGTAGAACAAACATCAAATGAAACGACAACACAGATTATTCATTTTAAACAAATATCTAACCAAAATAATATTCCCAATAAAAATGATGATACACTCAAAACCATTTGTCTCCTTTCCCCGGATAATTGTTACCAGCCTTATATTAGTAAAGTAATTTATAATGCTTACATTCTCTTAACATTAGATGAAATAAGCACATATAGTGCAAATCTTTACGATCCTCAAGGAAATTTTATAAAACAAGTTGGCAATAAAGGGAAAGGACCGGGAGAGACTCTTCAAATCAGCGATATTGATTATTGTAAAGACACTATTTATCTCCTTGATAATCTTCAAAAATCCATACTATCTTATGATAAAAAAGGAAATTACCTTTATTCTATCCCCTTTTCTTTTATAGCCGAAGATTTTGCAAAAATGCAAAATGGGAATTTTCTTTTTGTTTTATCTCGATTTAATGATAATAAAAAATATCCTTCAAAAATATTAATGACAGATGCAAAAGGTAAAATATTACAATCAATAATCCCCAGTGATTCAAAGTGGCAAAATAAAGAAAGCTTTTTTTACCAACAAATTAAAAATCCTATTTACAAATTTAACAATAATGCTTATTTTTACGATCATTTAAATTACATGCTATATATTATTAGTGAAACTGGGGAAATTAAAAATAAAGTTCAATTTGATATGGATAAATACCAAATTCCCGAAAAATCAATTTATAATTATTCTATTTTTGAAAAATATAAAAAAACAAATCCTGTTCTCTATTTTGAAGAAAGTCCTATTCCAACAAATAATTTTTATATAGGTTTATTAAGCGATTCCCAAAATATATTTCTTACAATATTCAATGATTCATGTGGATATAAAACTCCTATTACAATGGAAATGGCAGAAAACAAAAAAGCTTATATTCCTGTAGGAAGCTATAAAGATTCTATTGTAGGTTTTCTTGACAATTCTTTTCAAAATTTAGATTCAATTACAAATAACACTCTCATAATCAAGAAAATTCAATAATATGCTATATAAATTTTATGTATTTTTTTTGTCTATTTTAATGATAAGTTGTCAAAAAACTACTCGACGTGAAGCAATACAAGTAGTTAAAGAATGGCAAAACAAAAAAATTCTATTCACAAAAGAATCCGAATCTTTCATAATTTCAGGCACTTCTTCCTATAAAATCTTGGTATACATCGATTCTATTGGCTGTAGTTCTTGTAAATTACAATTAAATAAATGGAAAGAATTTATCAATGAAATCACTCCTAAACCAAAATTTCTTTTCTGTATTAATAACAATGACAAAAAAGAAATAAATTTTATTCGAAAAAGATATCAATTCTTTTCTCCTATTTATCAAGATATACATGATTCTCTAAACAAACTCAATCATTTTCCCCAAGATGCACGATTTCATACATTTTTATTAGATAGCAATAACCAAATAAAAGCAATTGGTAATCCGATACATAATCCACAAATTAAAGAACTATATCTAAAAATCATCGCAGGAGATTCCATTCAAAGAAAAAAAATTCCTTTAACAACTATTGATTATAACATAACAATATATAATTTAGGTGATTTTTTTATAAATGAAAGCAAAAAAGCTACATTCTCAATAAGAAATAAAGGTACACAACCGTTATTAATAAAAGATATAATTACTTCATGCGGATGTACTATTCCTATATATGATAAACAGCCAATTGAACCTGGAAATATTTCAAACATCATAATAGAAATAAAAATGCAAGAAGAAGGATATTTCGAAAAAACAATTTTGGTATATACTAATACTCCTGACTCGCCTCTATTATTTAAAATAAAAGGAAATATCAAGAATAAAAAATAACTTTAAATTTATAAATTAAAGCCGACCAAAACGGGATTTCAGCCGGCTCTATTTTTTTAATTATAACTTCATCTTACTGTTTCTTCACCGGAGTGAGGACGAAGTTGAAGGAGTAGTCGCCGTAGGGCAGGCGATACTGCTCCCAGGGCCACGCACCCCAGCTGTCTTTGCATCCCAAGCCCATCTGGTGGCCGTCAAGCGACACCGTTGTGTATTCCCGGGGTTTCAGTTCGCCGGAATGGCGCTGTTCTTTTGCCATACCGTCGTCCAAATCTTCCTGCGCATAGTTCAGTGCCGAGGCATAGAACGGCACATCGGAACGCACCATCAGCCCCCGTCCGTCGATGTCCACCACTTTCCACCAGCGGATGTCGGATTTCGTACCGGACTCCTGCGGACGGATGTATGGATAATACTGGTCCTTCACCAGCTGTCTGTACCGACCGATATGTTGAGAAAATTTCCGGTCGGCATAGTTTTCCACCGGACCTCTACCATAGTAGTCTATCCGGTCAAATTGTCCGGGCATCACGAATTGCATGCCGAAACGGAACAGGTGCGGCATCTTTTCCTTGCTCTTATCGACGGTCATTTTCTCCTCTACTTTCAGTTCGCCGGCAGCATTCATTTCATACGTCATCGTCAGTTCTGCCGACAGGGCCGGCAGTTCGTATGTAACCGTTACCAAAGCATTCTTTCCGTTGTTTTTCACGTCCAGACTCTTCTTCTTCATTTCCGGGTTCTTCCAGGCTTTAAAGTAATATTGCATGCCTGCCCCCATGTCGTTATCGGTGGGAGCACGCCAGAAGTTGGGACGCAAGGCAAAGCCGTCTTTCAACAGCTCCAAACCGTTCATGGAAATGCTTTCCAGCCAGCCCGTCGCCTTATTGAACATCGCTACCACTTCATCGGCTTTCAGTTCGATGTGTGCCAAATCCTGATACACTTCCACCTCCTTTTCCCCCTCAGCAATGGCGGCACTGAACGCGCCATAGGATTTCACCGGCAGCTGGTCCTGGGCTACCACATGCCCGGCTTCCAGGAGCTGTTTTGCTCTCCTGAGTTTATAAGCCACATTCAGCAATATTTCTTTAGCAACAGGCAAGTCCGCTTCCCGGTAGCCCAGTGTCACCGGACGGGTTTCCTGAGGCTGCACATTCAGGTCGTTCACCACGCCCTGGAGCACCGTTTCTCCGTCACATACCACCTGCCACTCCATGTAGCAATCCGAAAGGTCGGTAAAGAAATTTTCATTGTAAACGTTCACTTTACCGTTTTTCACATCCACCGGGGTTGTCCAGACGGACTGATATACTTTTTTCACTTCATACATGTGGGGATTGAGTACCCGGTCGGGACTAATCAACCCGTTGCAGTTGAAATTGTTGTCGGAACCAAGGTATTTGCCATAGTCCCCGCCATAGGTATAAATCATCTCTCCCTTTTCGGTATATCCGCGGAAGCCCTGGTCCACATAGTCCCAGATAAAACCGCCCTGGAGTTTCGGATACTTGCGGATTAAATCCCAGTATTCTTTGAAACCGCCTTCGGAGTTTCCCATCGCGTGGGCATATTCACACATAATCATCGGACGTTTGTCGTCATTCTCCGCCCATTTTTCCATCGTCTCCAATGTGCTGTACATCGGGCAATACACGTCGGTATGAGACGCTGTACCAGCCCTTTCGTACTGCACCGGACGGCTGTGGTCGCGGTTCTTTATCCAGTTGTAACACGCCTCGAAGTTGGGCCCGTCGCCGGCTTCATTTCCCAACGACCAGAAGATAATAGAGGGATGATTTTTGAAAACTTCCACCATCCGCTGGTTGCGTTCCAGGTGGGCTTTGGCAAAAGCGGGATTTTTAGCGAGTGTTTTCTCTCCGTATCCCATGCCGTGGGATTCGATGTTGGCTTCACACACCAAATAAATTCCGTATTCGTCGCACAGTTCATACCACAGGGGGTCATCCGGATAGTGGCACGTACGTACCGCATTGAGGTTGTTTTCTTTCAGGATACGAATGTCCTCAATCATCCGGTCTTTGGTCACCACATAGCCCGTCAGCGGGTCCATTTCATGACGGTCGGCCCCCTTGAACAGGACAGCTTTGCCGTTTACCCATATCTGTCCGTCTTTCTGTTCTATTTTGCGGAAGCCCACTTTCTGGGGGATCACCTCCACGATATTGCCTTTGCTGTCTTTCAGGCGCACCAGCAATTCATACAGATTCGGTTCTTCGGCACTCCATTTCGCCGGATTTTCCACAGCAAGGACAGCATGGATATTTCCCTTGCCGTCGGGTTTAACTGCCGTGCCGGCAATTTCCCGTCCCTGCCGTTCACACAAAGCAAACTCCACGGTTGCCGCTGCCGGCTTACTCAGTTTAGCCGTCACATCCAGGCTTCCGTTTTGATAAGCTGCATCCAGGTCGGGAATGACAAACAAATCTTCGATATGCAAGGGATTGCGGGCATACAAATAAACGTCCCTGCCTATGCCCGACAACCGCCAGAAATCCTGGTCTTCCAGATAGCTCCCGTCACACCAGCGGTATATCTGCATGGCTATCAGGTTTTTGCCCGGCTTGATGTATTTCGTGATGTTGAACTCGGCAGCCATTTTGCTGTCTTCGCTGTATCCGACAAACTGCCCGTTCACCCATACATATAAATTGGAGGTAGCGGAACCGACGTGCAGATAAACTTCCTGTCCTTTCCAGTCAGCCGGGATGTCCACCGTCCGGCGGTAAGAACCGACATAGTTGTTTTTTGCCTCCACCAAGGGGGGATTGGGCGCAAACTGGTTGGCCCACGCAAAGCCTACATTTTTATAAATGGCATCCCCGTAGCCGTTCAGCTCCCACAGGGCCGGCACCGGAAAATCCACCCAATGGCGGTCCTCAAAGTCGGTTTTGTAAAAATTCACCGGCCTTTCGGTCTGGTCCTTCACCCAATTGAATTTCCAAAGCCCGTTGAGCGACATAAAATTGGCTGCCTCCGCTTTTACCCCCTCCCTGGCGCATTTCTCACAGGGATAAGCAAAATAAGCAGTCCTGGCGGGCGCCCTGTTTATCTGGTTGACCGCAGGGTCCAGCCACTCTTTTTTTTGTGCAAACGTTGTCACGGCAAGCGACATACACAGCACAACAAACCATTTTCTCATCATATCATACTTTATTTAACAAACGAGGCATAAAAGTAGGACAAAAAAATGCAATTACCTAATATCCACCTCTACATTGTAATTGGATGTATAAGAGAGAAACGGGGGCCAATGCGGGTCTCCTGCCGAAAGAGAGATATAGGAGCCATCGGGATTTTTCGCATTGAAAACTTCCCCGTTCCGATAGGCGATAATCGTAAACTCATAATCCACAATAGCCTCCGTATCGGGGGTCGGAACCGCCAAATCCATACTCAAATGAGCCCGGTAGGATTTAAACGCCGGATGCACATGCACCAACATCGTTGCCGCAGCGGGAACCCTGACATATCCGGCAATCCCGGCATCCAAGTCGGGAGCCTCCCCCTTCTTAATGTACAGTTTACCATCCTGGGTGTATGCGGCAAATTCGGTATTGAACACTTTGGCCAAGGCAATCATGTCTTTCAGCATAAAGACTTTTTCCTCCACTTCAAGCAAAGAGTGATGGCGGAAATAGCCCCCCAATTCTCCCGAAGGCAAGGCTTTCGGCGCAATCTCTTTTTCAGGAATCTCTTTGGGTTCATACACGTTCTTGTCACTCAAATAGAATATTTTCATCACATTCAATATTTAATTCCTACTCTTTCTTCGGCTTTTCGGTTCCGCCGCTCTTTTCTTTTTGTAAACTTACCGATAGAAACGATATAGTATCGCTTTTTAATTTTTGACTTTGCAACGCCTTTTATTTTCCCATACCCGGCCTCTGTGAGCCGTCGGATTTCGTTGTGCTTTCCAGATTATCCTGTGCAGCCTGCAACTTCCGCAAGGCGGCAATGGCCCGCTGCGATCTTCCGCGGTCAATGTTAAGCCGCAGGCGACAAGCAGGACATACCAAAGCATTTGTCATAATCAACTGGAACATGGATATTTCAATAAACGCACCGCACTGCGGGCAGTTCATCCCTGACTTCCGTTCCTGCTGCGGATTTCCGGAATTTGTTTCACTCATGGTCACCTCCTTTCGTCATTTCCTTACGGGGCATTTCTTCCGCCTCCAGGTCTTCCACTTGCATGTTGGCAGCTGTCAGATGCAAAAGATTGGACAACCCGGCGGGCATATCCGCCTGCCGCATCTTCACTTTTACCTTCATATTGGCAGACAAACTTTGTTGCAACTCTCCCGTCTGCTTCCGCTCTCCCTGCTGAGGGGCCAAAGAAGCCCGCATTTTAAAATTAGCGGACGCCGGACGGTTGGGCAGACGGTGGGCAGCTTCCACGGCAAACTTCTCTTCCACACTCTCCGAAAGGGCATCGAGTATTTTTATATCAAAATCGAAATCCGCCTCCTGTATCTGAAGCAAGGGCAAGGGGAGCAAGGTCAGCAGAGGGATACTGACACTCCGCTTGCCGCTTTCTCCACCATTCCGCTCGTGATAAGTAAATGTTAGCATCCGCAGTTTGCCGTTAATTCCCGTTTCCGGATTATAGGAATCAAAAGCGATCCGCATCAGGCAGTCCAGATACTTCTGTGCAGAGAGTGCGTCCGCTTCAATGGTTGCAATCAAGGGCCCGGCGATGAGTTGTTGCAACTCCATGACCTGGCTGCTGGTTTTCTTTACCTTTTTTTCTTCCATAACCTCTTTTTTCATTTAGTCCATCACAAAATCGCCCCATTCGTCCTCCTCTTCCAAGGAAGTCACCGAGCACAGCGACGGACTGAATTTCAATTTAAAGGAGTGGATGGCCTCGCCGGACATTTTTTCCAGTTCCTCCGCCGTCACCGCAACATCCAGCTGCGGAAAAGATTTCACCCGCTTAAAAGAGAGTCCTGCCGAAAGTTTTTCCACCAAGACGGTCAAAGCGTTTTCCGCCGTGGTATCGGCAGTTTCCCTCAACGCCTTACCGTCGGTCCCGTCAAACAGATTATCCAAATCCGTATTGTACAGAAATTTTTTCCGCACCACATCCATCAGTCTGGCAACCACCACTCCGGTCTGCACATATCCCGTAGCAGTCTCTAAAGATTCGTAGAGGTTGTTATCAAAAGCCTTGCGCATATTACGCATCAGAAATGTATGGAATTTCTTATTCAACGCCTCTTCCTGCCTGAGACGGTAAAAAAAGCGTTTATCGTCCTCACTCCTGCGGATGGGCGAAATAAGAACGGAAGAGACCACATTTGCAATAGCGGTTTCAGACGCTTCATAACAAAGTTCTTTGATAAATTGCCGGAACTTCGAGTAACGGATGTTCTGCTGCTCCTGATTTTCGGAAGCGCTGACGACTCCGTATTTCAGTTCCAGTTCCATATCACTGATTACGATGTTGGGCAATTGAAAATCTTTGGTCTTTCCGTCCTTCCCGTAGGATTCGCTCAATGAGAGGGAATACAGGTTGGCTTCATGCTGCGCGGCAATAATGTCGCGCAGGATGGAGCCTATAACAGAGCTTAATTGTGCCATAAGAGTTTATTCGTTTACCACTTCCACTCGGACAGTCCGCTCTCCCGCTTTGATTTGATAGGTTCCGGGAGTCTCCACCACGACGGCGGCATAGTCTCCTTCCACCGCCAGTGCCAATTTATTTTCCTCACACGTAATCGCTTCCGGGGCAAACAATCCATCACTGTTTTTGTAGGTGACAATCAGTTTTTCACCCACCTTTAATTCGGAGGCGTTCAGTTCCAGCGTTCCTTTCGGGTCGGATACATCGAGCGAATTTCCCAACAGTTCCAGCACCTTCGCCAACCCCGCAGGCATGCTGTCCTGTCCCGCTTTCACCGCAATATCCATTGTATATTCCACGCTATACTTGGATTCTTCGGTCGCTTTGGAGTCTTTCTTTGAAGAGTAGTTGGCATTCAGTTTCGCATCCATGTGAAAGGGGCCGATTTTCACTCCGGCGGAAATATCGGCGCTGCCGCCCATTGAGGTGCTTTCCGTCTGCTCGCTCACACTGGAGGAAGAGGCCGAAATGCTGGCCTTAAAATTAATATCAATACTGTGTATCGCGATATACGGAATGGGGACGATCGTGAGCAAAGGCACATTCAACTGCACCATGCGCCCGTTTTGCAGGAAAGAAAACGCCACGTTTACGGCGCTTTTTTCGCCTGTCTGAGGGTCCACGTTCAGACCCACTTCCTGAATAAAATCCCATGTGGTTTTCGCCGCCATAGCCTGCGCCTCAATACAAGCCTTCAACGGCCCGCCAATCATCGAACTAAAAGGTATCGCCTGCAACGCGCTGGTTGCCACTTGCGACGGAGCATTACTTATTGCCATCATTTTTCATTTTAAAGTTAACACTGTCTTATCGGTAAGATTACAGGACAAAAATGAATCTTTTCCCCCTCCCGAACCAATTATTTGTGTGAAACCCCTTTTTGCAACAACCAAACGGCTGTTCCGAAAGGCCAGTCCCTCCGTCACACTTTTTTGACCAACTCATTAAAACAGGAAAAAGTATACTTACGGAAACTTTCACTTACCAGAAACAGGTGGCTGCCGATGTGAAGAGAGTTACCGCAGTACTTGTCCACACAATGAATATTGATGATTTCGGAGCGGTTAATCCGGGCAAAATAACGCACAGGCAAGAACGCCTCCAGTTTTCCCAGATTATAAGCAAGCGTGATATAACGGCTGTCCCTCAAATGGACATGGCTGTAATTGTTCATGGCTTCTATCCAAACAATATCCGCATACCGGATTTTGACCTTAAAATCGTTATTCCACGCTTTAACAAAGAATCCGTCGGTAACGTAGCCGGGAGGCAACCCGGCTCTTTTCAACGCTTCCAGTTCTTCAAACGCGACGATTTCAACCCCTGTTTCCGGTTTATCCGTCTTCTCATCTCTTTTTTCTTTTTTTTCGGTTGTTCCCATCTTTCATTTATTTTAAAGTTTGACGATGTCGTTGGGAGCACACCGCAACAACTTAACAAAACATGAAATTATTACCGAAAAACAAAATTAACCGAAGAAAAGAAAAGGGAAATTATATTGTGCAAAACCCCCTGTCCGAATAACGAACAGGGGGGTTCCGTAAACGAAAAGTATTATTCCATATAGCTGGAGTTATCCCAGCAATGTGTGCACAATTGTTCTTTAGGCAAGCCGATAGCCGCTACCAAGTCGTCCAGGCGCTGGAACTGGAGGGAATCCAATTGCAGGTGCTGGCACATCACTTTCACCATTTCTTTGTATTTGGGGGAGTCGGGATCGGTATAAGGCTTCAAAATCTCCTCCGTCAGTTCGGATGTCCCTTCCAAATCCCGGATAACCCGGCGGGCAAACAAATCAAACGTAGAACGGGAGGTTGAGAAGTTGAGAAAACAACAAGGATAAATCAACGGAGGACAAGCAATGCGGATATGCACTTCTTTGACCCCGCACTCCCTCAGTTTCACCACATTGTCTTTCAACTGCGTCCCCCGGACAATGGAATCGTCCAGAAATACGATTTTAGAATTCCGGGTAAAAGCCTCGTTGGGCAACAGTTTCATCTTAGCCACCAAGTCGCGCATACTCTGATTCTGAGGCATGAAGCTACGCGGCCACGTCGGTGTGTATTTCACAAACGGACGTTTGTAGGGAATCCCTTTCTCGTTTGAATAGCCGATGGCATGTCCGACGCCGGAATCCGGAATCCCCGCAGCAAAATCCGCTTTCAGCTTGTCGCGTTTCGCCATAGCGGCCCCGCAACGGTAACGCGCATCCTCCACATTGATGCCTTCGTAATATGCCGAAGGATAACCGTAGTACACCCACAGGAAAGAACAAATCTGTTTGCGGCAACCGGGGGCGATAATGGTCGTAAAACCGTCCTTGGATACACGCACGGCCTCTCCGGGACCTAAGTCACGGACAATATTATACCCCAAATTTGTAAAAGAAGAACTCTCACTCGCCACCACATAACCAAATTCATTTTTCCCCATAATCACAGGAGTGCGCCCGAATTTGTCCCGGGCAGCATAAATACAACTGTCCGTCAGGATCAGGAAGGAACACGACCCTTTTACTTTCTTATACACGTTTTCGATTCCCTCCTTAAAGGTCTCCCCCTTATTAATCAATATACTTACCACCTCCGTCGGATTGATGGTCGAACCGGATAACTCCGCAAAGTGGATTTTTTCTTTCAGCAATCCCGCCACAATGTCATCGAGGTTATCAATACGCCCCACCGTCACCACAGCAAAACGCCCCAAATGGGAAGTCACCGTAATCGGTTGTGACTCCATGTCGCTGATTACCCCGATACCTAAATAAGATTCCCGGAATCTCTCCAACTCCGGCTCAAATTTATTTCTGAAATAAGCACTCTCAATACTATGGATGGAACGTACAAAGTCCTCTCCGTTAAAAAAAGCCATCCCCGCCTTTTTCGTTCCCAGATGGGAATGATAGTCCGTACCGTAAAATACATCGGCAACACACTCTTTGCGGGACACGCAACCAAAAAATCCGCTCATATAGTCGTTATGTGATAAGTTAAGAGACGCAAATTTAATAATTTCCCGATACAAAAATACCCGAATCCCATTTTTCACTCCCAGTATCCCCCCATATCCGGCCCCGGAAGGATTCTTCCCGATGTTTATCTGCCGGGAAAGAATTGCACATTATCTTGCGGAGTTCCCGAAAGTTCGGTTATCTTTGCGTAGGTAATTTTAATTCAAGAAACGATGAACATGGTATATATGATCGGGACAACCGAGTTGTTGGTTATCGGTTTGGTAGTGCTGTTATTTTTCGGCGGGAAGAAAATACCCGAACTGATGAAAGGATTGGGGAAGGGAGTCAAAAGTTTCAAGGACGGGATGAACGGAGTGGAGGAAGAACTCAAAGATGAATCCGGGAAAGAAGAGAAATAGTTTTCCCCATGACTCATGAGAATCAGGAACAGGAGATGACGTTCTGGGATCATCTGGATGAACTCAGAAAGGTTATTTTTCGCATAGTTATTGCCGTCAGTCTCCTTGCCGTCGTAGCGTTTATCAATAAAACGCTTCTTTTTGATATTATTTTTGCCCCCCACCGCTCCGATTTCATCACCTACCGGGCCCTTTGTGCCTTGGGGACACATTTGCAGATGCCTTCCATCTGTCCGGGTGAGTTTCATGTAGACCTGATAAACACGCAACTGGCCTCCCAATTAATGGCCCACATGAGTGTAGCATTTTATACGGGGTTGGTCGTCGCTTCGCCCTATATCATCTATCAGCTTTTCGGTTTCATCAAGCCTGCCCTGTATGAAAACGAAAGAAGATATTCCACCCGGACCATCCTCGCCGCTTTCGTCCTGTTTTTCTGCGGACTCCTGCTGAATTATTACGCCATTTTCCCCCTCTCCTTCCGTTTTTTAGGTACCTACCAGGTCAGCGAATTTGTGGAGAACAAGATTACCCTGTCTTCCTACATTTCCACATTCACCACGCTCTCCATTGCCATGGGCGCCGTGTTTGAAATTCCCATCCTGGCATTCTTTTTCGCCAAAACAGGATTGGTGAAAACGCACCATCTGAAAAAATACCGCCGCCATGCCTTTGTGGTGATCCTGATTATTTCAGCCATACTGACCCCTGCCGACCTGTTCAGCCTCTTCCTGTTGGCCATCCCCATGTATATGCTCTATGAATTAAGTATTTTGGTGGTAAAAAGGACCTCCCCGAAAACTCCGCACACAGTGGAAGAGAGCCCCAAAGAAAATTCCCGCGGGGAGGAGTAAGAGATTTGGGAATACCGACCAAAAAATCTATATTTGAAGACACTAAAAACAATCATCATTTATGAGTATCATAGGAAACATCATTTGGTTGCTCTTCGGAGGGATTCTGATTGCCCTGGAATATTTTATTTCCAGCATCCTGCTGTGTCTGACCATCATCGGCATTCCTTTCGGTTTGCAAACCATCAAATTGGGGGTTCTGGCACTCTGGCCTTTCGGCAGCGAAATCGTCCACCAAGAAAACGCACACGGCTGCCTCTCCATTTTGATGAATATCATTTGGCTGCTTTTCGGCGGTTTATGGATCTGCCTGTCGCACATCGCTTTCGGGATTTTCTTTTGTATCACCATTATCGGCATCCCCTTCGGACTACAACATTTCAAACTGGCCATCCTGGCACTCACTCCGTTCGGACATGCGGTGAAATGTTGAAAAAGTTGAAAAGGTTGGAGGGTTGGAAAGCCGTTTTCCTTTTCAACATTCCGACTTTTTAACCTTTCAGCCCTTTATCCCTTTAAACTTTATCCTTTCCCTTGCGTTAATAAAGCATATTTTTCGAACTATGTTACTCAATATTCTATTCTTATTTACCGGTTTTGTCATTCTGATTTACGGAGCTGACAAACTCGTGGACGGGGGTTCCGCGCTGGCATCCCGGCTGAATGTTCCCAACATCGTCATCGGTCTGACAGTTGTCGCTTTCGGCACCTCTGCCCCCGAATTGGTCGTAAACATCATCTCCTCCGCCAAAGGCGAATCCGCCCTGGCTTTGGGGAACGTGCTGGGAAGCAATATTTTCAATATACTCGCCATTTTAGGGGTCACCGCCACCATCTACCCGATAGCAGTCAAAAAAGCCACCACCTGGGTGGAGGTCCCGATGACACTTTTTGCCGCCGCACTGATTTTCATCACCTTCTGCAACGACCACTGGCCCGTACCCGGTTCCTACGTTATCAGCCGCACGGAAGGCATCGTCTTTCTGTGTTTCTTTCTGATTTTCGTCACCTACACCTTAGTCCTGGCACGCAAAGGCCAGGGCGAGGAAGTAAGCGTCAAAGCCCATACCCTTCCCAAATCCATATTACTCATTGTCATAGGCCTGACCGGACTGATTGCCGGAGGTCAGCTCCTGGTAAAAGGAGCTGTCAACATTGCCGAATCCCTCGGTATTTCACAACGCATCATTGCCATCACCATCATATCCATCGGCACCTCCCTGCCGGAATTAGCCACCTCCCTGGTCGCCGCACGTAAAAAAAACGTAGACATGGCCATCGGCAATGTGGTCGGCTCCAACCTTTTCAACACCTTTCTGATTCTCGGCACCTCCGCTGTCATTCAGCCCATTCCCATGTCTGCCGAAAATCTGACAGACATCCTTACCAATCTTCTGGCCACACTGCTCCTTTTCCTGTTTATCTTTACAGGCAAGGGGCGGCAGATAGAAAAATGGGAAGGCATCGTTTTCCTTCTTTTGTATCTGATTTATTTATTTTTCCTGATTTTTCACTAAAATACATTTTTGGCACAGATTTAGCTGAGATGTCAGGGGATGTAACAGAATCGTTCTCATTTATCGTATAACTTTAAATTTATCAACACCCATAAATATGAAAAAAGGATACATTGTTTTAATTGTTATCGCCGTATTGATTTTAGGTATTTTCCTCTGGTTCAAAGGAAGTTACAACGGCATGGTCCAAATGAGTGAAAACGTGTCGGAACAGTGGTCGAACGTAGAAAACCAGTACCAGCGCCGTCTGGACCTGATTCCCAATTTGGTCAACACAGTAAAAGGGTATGCCGCCCACGAACAAAAAACGCTGACAGACGTAGTCAACGCCCGGGCAAAAGCCACGCAGACACAAATCAGCTTCAACAACCTGAACGAGGCCACAATGAAAAAATTAAACCAGACACAGGGAGAACTCTCCTCCGCTTTATCGCGCCTGATGGCCATTTCGGAAAGCTATCCCGACCTGAAAGCCAACCAAAACTTCCTGGAGCTGCAAGCCCAGCTTGAAGGCACGGAAAACCGGATTGCGGTGGAAAGAAGGAAATTCAACGAAATGGTCCGGAGCTACAACGCCTACATCCGGAAATTCCCCAAAAACATCGTGGCAGGCATGTTCGGATTCGTTCCCAAACCTTACTTTGAAGCCAACAGCGGAGCAGAAAATGCCCCCAAAGTAGAATTCTAAATCCGACCTTATGTCTCCGGAAGAACAATTTACCGAAACCCAGAAGGCTGCCATGGTGGCAGCCATCCAGGAAGCCGAGAAAAGCACATCGGGAGAAATCCGCATCCACTTTGACAGGCACTGCGGCTCTTCTGCCCTTGAAAGCGCCACCCACACTTTTTCCCGCCTGGGAATGTCCCAGACGGCATTGAAAAACGGCGTACTGATTTATGTCGCACTGGAAGACAAGAAATTAGCCATCATCGGAGACCAGGGCATCAACGAAAAAGTGCCTGCCGACTTCTGGGACAGCATCAAAGACCGTATGATAGAAAGATTCCGGGCGGGAGAAATATGCGAAGGGGTCTGTGAAGCCGTGCTTGAAACAGGCATTCAGCTGAAACACTATTTCCCTTACCAAGAGGACGACATCAACGAATTACCGGACGACATCTCTTTTCAAAAATAAAAAAGCATGAAATACCTTTTCCTTCTCATCACATTACTTTGGTATGCGGGAATCTGTCCGGCACAGGACTTTCCGGCGCCCATGCAACCCAAAAGAGTTGTCAACGATTTCACCAACCTCCTCTCGCGGCAAGACCAGGCACGCCTGGAAAACAAACTCCGGAAATTCAATGACACCACATCCACCCAGATTGCCATTGTCACGGTTCCATCCCTGCACGGATACGCCCCGAACGACTATGCCCAGCGCCTCGCCGAACAATGGGGCATCGGACAGAAAGGAAAAGACAACGGCATATTGGTGTTGGTGAAACCCAAAAGCCGGGATGAAAACGGCCAGGTAGCCATTGCCGTGGGATATGGCCTCGAAGGAGTCGTCCCCGACGCCATCGCCTCCCGGATCATCCGGAATGAAATCATTCCGGAATTTCAGAACAACCGGTATTACGAAGGATTAGACAAAGCAACCAACGTATTGATGAAACTGACCTCCGGAGAGTACAGCGCCGATGAATATGCCACAAACGAGTCCACAGAATACATATTGGCAGGCATATTCCTGTTGTTTATTGTTTTCATTTTTCTGGCTTCCCGCTTTAAATCCAAAGGTCCCGGCCAAGGCTCCGGAACCAGTTCCCAGGCAGGCCCCTTTATCTTCTGGGGCGGACTCGGCGGCGGCTTAGGAGGGGGCAGAAGCACGGGAGGAGGAGGCTTTGGCGGGTTCGGCGGATTCGGTGGCGGAAGTTTCGGAGGCGGCGGAGCCAGCGGCAGTTGGTAAAAACGACAACATTTTTTAATATCCCGTCGACAACCATTTCCTGCGGATTCGGGTATATATACCGGAACAACTGCGGAAAGAAATGGAAAAAAACCAACGCAATATCGAACCCGGGACTCCCGTTGCCGGAGGAAGCTATTCCCTGATTATTGACACCAAAGGACCTTATTTCGTATACGGGAACCCGCCTTTCCGGCAAGAAATCATCGAACCCAATGAAGAAGGGGAAGCCTGGGACTACAAAGAAGGTATCACCTTCCAACCGGATTCAGAACCCATTGCGATATGCCGCTGCGGACATTCTGCCAGCAAACCCTATTGCGACGGATCCCACACCCAGGCGGAATGGGACCCGACGCTGACCGCCGACCATAAACCTTTATTGGAAGATGCGAATGTATATGACGGTCCCCGCCTCGAACTCACAGACAATCCGAAATACTGCATCCATGCCCGATTTTGCATGGCCAAGGGGAGTGTATGGAAGTTAATGAAAAAATCCGGCCAGGAGGAAGTCGAAAAATTAGCCATACACGAAACATTCTTTTGCCCTTCAGGACGGCTGAAACTGGCAGATAAAGTGACAGGCAACTTCCTCGAACCCGAACACTCCCCGTCCATCAGCATATTGGAAGACCCTCAGATGAATTGCAGCGGTCCGCTCTGGGTGAAAGGAGGCATCCCGATAGAAGACAGCGAATGCCACCCCTACGAAGTCCGTAACCGGGTAACGCTCTGTCGTTGCGGCTCCTCCAGCAACAAGCCTTTTTGTGACGGCGCCCACATGAAAAGCGGTTTCCAGGACGGTCTGGAACAGACAGCAACCCCGACAATAAACCCATCCAACACCCCCGTATGAAAACAAACATCTCTTCCGGCAAACCGGTAACTCCCGTCTTCGGCACAAACGACAGCCCCCTCATCAACCCACAGGAACTGTCCTGTCCGGCACAAAAAAAGTTTGTTCCCCGCTCTCTTTGCCGTTGCGGCCATTCCGGTCATAAACCTTTTTGCGACGGCAATCATGCAAATGCAAACTGGCTTCCGACATTGAAAGCTCCGTCCCCCCTGAACGGTCATATCGTCCGCCTATAAAACGGTTTTATCCCTTTCGTGTCCTACGCGAAACTTTTTTCGCGCGCCCCTTCGTGCCCGCCTCCATTTCCCGTTCTGCACACGCCAGATACTGCACGACGGCATATTTCGCTGCGGCTATGGTCTCCCGGTTCACCTTCTGTATCACACTTCCCCGCGCCACGTCCTCCGTCGTGATGTACCCCTCCATCAATAACAACTGCACAATCATGTTATTGATATTGGTCTCTTCACTGTATCCGTCCGCCATATAGAGCTGACCGACTTTTTCCGTAAACTCCCGGGCGAAATCGCCGTAATTCGGAAGGCTCATCAGCTCCTCAAACGTCTCACTGAAACTGCTCAGCTCGATGTTCAGATTCGGATTCACCAACAAGGGGCTGAACTCTTTCTCCGGAGCAACCGGAACAAAGTTCACCAAATTACTCATATCCACTTTCCGGCTGATATCGTCCATGCGCCGGTAATCCGCCTTCCGCATATTCTCCAACTGATAGATAAAGAAATTATAGCGCCACAATTCGGAACTATTCATCTCCCCACGGAAAATATGACGGTATTTTTCATTCAGCAACCGCTTCACCAAAATCTTTCCTTCATTGATTTCGGGACGGGTGACACGCACTTCCTGAATCATCCGCTTCAACTCCATCGCAGCCTTCTGAGGTCCCGTAATCTCACGCCCTTTCTTGCCGATTTCGGTAGAAAGCACGCCACACTGTATATTGCGCGCCCCACCCTGCCCGTTTTCTCCCCCTCTCATCACCCGTATCAGATTCATAACGGTCTCCAACTGCCCTTCTTCCGCAATAAAAGGCTGTCCCCCGGGCGTACTTGCCAACGAATCGAAAATGGCACTGAACATCTTCCTGTCAAGCGGCATCTCCCGGCTTTCTCCTTCCCCGAAAGACACGACAGCCGGGAATCGGTTCTGTATCATATCAAACGACACGGATTCGATCCTATACCCCACGCCATCCCGCTTAAACCGTTTTCCGGCAAAAATCAGGTTCACCACTTCCGTGATGTCTATTTTATCGAGCAACTTATATGAGGAAGAGAGATAATATTGTTTCGTATTCGCATCAAAGTCCCAATCCAGAATATCATCCAAGTAATTCCCGTGGCGGGCAATGACGGTCACAATATTCTTATCGGCTGTATAGCGCTTCAGCGTACGCTGGAAATTGGGGCCGTCCTGGCTTGTCGCTTTCTCTTTGCGCTCGCCGTGGGCATCCACATACAACAGGAAATTCTCCGGATTATCCACCCGCGTAATGCCCGCCTCATCCTTCGAATAATTGCTGGCACTCAGCATAATATCAATTTTATAGGGCATTGTGATGTCACACATACCACTGACCGTACTGCGGGAATTCAAATCCTCCACATTGCTGTCGGCACTGCTCTCAAACAGGTATTTGTAATAGCGGATATAATCCGGATCAAAATCTGTCGTACGGGAAAAATCCCCGACTTCCGTACCAATGCCATACAGGTTGCCCTGGGCATCCTGGAACTCGTGGAACATATCTCCGGCTATCAGTTTCACGGAACGCACACCCTGCAAATTGTTGCGCAACCACTTCAAGATGAAGGCGGCAATCATCTCCGACTTCCCGACACCACTGTCGCCATTGATTTCCACCACAAAAATGCTCCCGTCGTTTTCTTCCACGGCAAACAGTGAACCGTGGCGGGGATTGCCCCCGATTTCCTTCATCTTCTCATTTATCACCGTCAGGCGGGGTTTCTTCACATCACCGAAATAATCCACCTTTTGCTTCAAGGGGGTCACAATGGTTTTAATGTTGCCGTAAGGTCCCGGAATATCAAAATAGCCTATCTGGGGGAAAGAAATCAGTTTTTCCGGAGCCCCCAGGAAGCTGATGACATCCGGCACAAAATTGCGTATATCCGCCAGACTGATGTCTTCCGTATAATTCAGGCGGTAATTGTCCGTCAGATACTTCATATATCCCTTCTGGAAAATCACCAGTTCCCTGACCATCCCGTGTTTTACCACCTTACAGCGATAATCGTCCGAATCCATGTTGGCAATAAACCGCGCCAGCCGGTCGGCAAAGAAAGAGGAATCGGGACGCAAATCGAGCAATTTCAGATAATCATTGGGCCCGGCATCCTCCGTAAAATTCTTCGCCCGGGATTCCAGGCGGTCAATCTTATGAAACGGATACTCCCGTTTCTTGGCATCCGTCACAATGCGGGTATGCTCCTGTACCGGTTGTTCGGAAGAAATCACCCCACACTTGCGCATCAATTCGTTAATCCAGCTTATCCGGCCATTTTCAAAAGTTTCCAGCACCTTGTTTTCCATCTCAAAACCCTTGTAAATGGAAATCCCGTGCTGCACCATTTCATTCACACTGGAGTTCTGTTTCATAAACGCCGTTTCCACCAGACGCACCAGAATGTGGGTGTAGCGTTTGTAATAATCCGTACCCTTGGTGCGCTTAATCATACTGATATAGAACAGCACCACCCGGCGGCTCACCCGGTGTATCTCATTCTCAGCCACTTTAATATCCTTCTTGCGCAGGATGTAGTCGTTGATTTCATTCAACTGGGAAGGCATAATCTCGCTGATAAACTCTTCCCGGAACATGCGCAATTCGTTGTCCTCGCAGTTTTCGATTTTCTCACTGAAATATTTCAGTTTGCCGATAACCAAATCATAGAAAGAATCGTCATTACGCAACAGATAGAGGTAGAGAATCTTGTCGGTGACACTCGTGGAGGGGTCGTTGATTCCGGCAGTCACCGCGTCCATAATATACCCGATGGTCTTCTGAGACAGAGTCGTTTCCTTGAATCCGGGCAGTTCTCTCAGCTTTCCGATAAACTCGTCCAACCAGATATTGAGATTCAAGTCTTTCAATTTGATGCCTATCACCTCTTCAAAGGTCTCACCCGCCACCTTGATAATCTCGCTCCGGCTGGGCTCCAGGCTCTCCTTCTCAAACGGCAGGTTGAAATGCAGCAATATCTCCCGGATGTATTTTTTCAGAATCACATTAATTCCTTCCAGCTTCGACTTATCCAGTTCGGGCCGGCCTGTCGCATCCACCGCCAGAATCTTCACCTTGCTGTCGGAGAAAAGAATATGTTCCATCTCTATCAGAATCTCCCGCATGATATTCTTCTCCATAGGCTCGTCGAGCACATTGTGATTGGGCTGAAACGTCCGTTTGTTCGTAATGTACTTCAAAATAACGGCCTTGCTGTACTTGGAACTCACCGTATTGAAATCCAGGTCGGCAATGTCGGGCACCTTCTTATAAATCTGTGCCAGCAGGTTTTCATACACTTTCGTAAAAGCGGCACTGCGGATAAATTCAAACACATCCCGGCAAGAGCCGATTTTGTCCCCGTGGAGTTCAATCACCGAATTGACAGAACGGTCGATGGTCGTAATCGTCACACCGCTTTTTTCAGGGGAGGCATGATACAACGTGCGAATGTCGCGTATCTGCAAAGAGGGCGCCTTGTCTTTTTTCGACTTGCCCGACAACGGATAATCGGCAATAATCGCCTCTATCAACTCCTTGTCTTTCCCGTAAGCAAAAACCTCCTCCAGAATCGTATGGCTCTCCACCTCATTGTAGTCCGGATTCTCGCGTTTGGCAGCAAATTGCAGCCAATATTTCAGAAAGATAGTAAAACCGTCCTCCAATTCATTCCGGAACACGCTGATGCTTTCGCCGTTGTCCGACAGATAGCCGCCTAAGGCAAAACGCACCACACCCGTAGAATAAGGCACCGCAGCTATTCCCCGGTTCTGAGCCAGGTACTGGCAGAAACACAACAAATCGGCATAGGAAAAATGTCCCTGCACCCGGAAATTAAACAGATAGGAACCGTCCGAAGGCAAATACGTCAGACCACAATCCGGGAATTTAGCCAACGCCCGTTCCGCCGCCTCTTTTGCCCACGCCATCCGTTCCAGAGACTCGCTTCTGAAATTCTTATTCACCCGGAACTTATTCAGGTTTTTCACCAATTTGTTTTGGTAATAAGCGAAAAATGGCTCATTCTTATACTTGAAATCGTCCGGCAATGCCAATATATCCAACTTATCCAACGACACCAGTTCATCCAACAAAAACAGGTATAACGGACTGCCTTCGAAACCGGCGGTTTTGTGCAACTGACGGTTGGCACGGCTATTGGCATTCGCCCTTTCCGTCCTGCCAATCTGCTCATTGATGAAACGCACCAGCGACTCTTTTATCTTATAGCGGGAAGCATTCTTAGGCAGCTCACTTTCCATCGTATCCTTGATTCTCTTTGAGACCTGCGCCACCTCCAGCAAATTATTAAGCATCAGCAACGAATTGTTGTTCCCGTGAGAACTGGAATTGTGCTGCCGTACAAAAGCAGCCACGGCACCCGCCTGCGGGGTAACAGCCAAAGCCCCCAGCCGGTCACCGGTTGCCGATAAATTTTTCGTCGTTGACAAGGACGACACCGCCCGGATATTCGACTGCGCATTGATGTTATTGATGATATACCGGGAAATCGTCCGCCATTTCGGCATGCTGTTATCCGTCACCTTCACACTGTCCGCATACGCTTCGTCCAGAAAAAGGGTAATTTTGGACGTGTTCATCAACCGCAGAAAGCCATTGAGTGCCTCCGTATTGAAATCCGTGTATCCGGTCGGATTGTTCGGGTCGTTAATCAGAATGGTCGTATTCTCACAGAACAAATCCCACAAACTGCCGCTATCGTCGAAAAGCGCCAGGGTGGATTTAATCCGCAACAACTTATCGGTCAGACGCTCATACGCCATACGCCCGTCGTCCAGATTCTCGATTTCGATGTCGAACGGATTGATGTCGAACGTATCGTCCGGAAGCAAGTCCTTATACTCCCATGCCTGTATGGCATTGTAAATCACATACGGTTTGGGACGTCCGTTCGGATTAAACAGCAAATCCCGGATAATCATCTGCACCGAGTCGGACACCGACGTCTGCTCCAGATTTCCCAGTGCCGACAGGAAATTCTTGACCACATCCTGCTCATCCTTACTCAGAGCCGCATATTTCTCTTTAATTCCGAGATCAATCAGAAAGTTATCGAATCTTCCTTTGTTATTCGATTCATTATCTACTTTGGTGATATACGCCTGGTATTTTTCCAAAAACAGGTTAATTCCGAAATTTTTATGGAAATGATTTTTCAGCGTACGTTCGTAATTGCTGGGAATAATGTCCAATATTAACCGGCAAGCGTTCACCACATTTTGATTCAGGGTGTGAAAAGGCTTTTGCAACAAATACTGCCCATAGGTACGTATCTGGTTCCGCCCTCCGCCTTCAAGTACACTCAGCACGTCAATGCTGGGATTGCCGGAGTAAAAATACTGCCGGATGCGGGTTTCAAACTCCTCTATCAACTCCCGGGTCTGATTCTGCCGTTTCTCCTCTTTGTGACAATTTTCAAGAAAATATATAAAATCGCGCAGCTTTTCCAGCGAATATTTATCCTGCACAATCTTCCGGGAAAACATATCCAGCTTGAAGACATTCAACCTCTTCACCGGATCATCGACAGCATCAACCTGTTCAATCAGTATTTTATTGATTTCCTTCTCATACTCCTTGATTTGCATCTCCATCTTTTCCCGGAACTCAGCCAGATAGAGCGGATTCACATTTTCCAGAATCAGCCGCAGGTTCAGCTGCGTATTGGCAGGAGAGCCCAATTTCTTGGTGTGGACTTTATTCAGCGTATTGATGATGCCGTTATGGAAACAGAATACCAGTGACGTATTGGAACTCCGTGACTCTTTGGAATCGTCCACAATCACCAGCCGGGTCAGCAAAGGGAACCATTTTTCTCCGGAATAGAGATTCACACGCATGTGTTTCACCTTTACAACAAAAATAGAAGTTGTATCCACACACATCTGTTCATACAGATCTTCCGCCGAAGGATTTTCGAGTACCTGCACACTGGCTTTGCTGAACACATCTCCCCGAATGAGGCTAACCGCCTTGTCTGCATTTCCGGAAACGACAGTGCGTATCATACCGTTCAGCCCCTTAAAGTTCACAGCCCAGCGGGTACGATTCAAAAAATCCGCCACTTCCGCTTTCGTCGTATAGTGCGTACTCTGACTGATCATCTGTTCCAACGTATCCATCAGATAATTCCAATGGCCTTCATTGATGTCTCCGGTAACGCCTATAACATCCCTGTATTTCCTTAACTCACTCACCTGTCCCCCCAGTTGAACCTGCGAAATAAAATCAATGTGGCAACTCTTTACGGGAGGCGTTCCGACCGAAAAATCATGCGTATCCTTTATGTTCCGCAACAACACTTTATACTCAGGAGCCACCGCCTCGGTATCCAGAAAGCCGCTTAACTTCTTCATGAACTCTCCCCGCCTGCCGCTCAGCTCAAATGCCTTTGAAGCGGCATGCGGGCACAACATCAGCGATACATCCGTATAGCCCGGTATGTCTTCCCGGAATTTCAACAAATAGCGGTTAATTTCCGCCTGTTGCGCAGCAGGGTCGTCGGGTTCCTCAAAACACAATTTGACAAAACTGGTCAAGTTGTCGTAAATATGCCGGGGCAAAAAGATTTCCGCCCTTTCCCCTAAAGATTCATAAAGATTCAGTAATTGCTGAGCCTCACTGCTCAAAAATGCTTTCGGTTCTCCTTTGATGTACATGCGTATAAGTCTCTGTTTCCTATTATAATTGTTTTCCAGCTACAATATTAACAAGTAATCGGTGAAAAAGAAACAGTTTGGAAAGCCGTCGGAGGAAATATCCGTCGAAAACGTTTTAAAATATCAATTTTAAACAAATTGTCCGGAGTTTGACAAAATATACTGAACACTTGTTCAAGAACCAAGGCTCACATATTACCATTGCAATTCAATCTATCTCCCTGTCTATCAGAAAATATAAGACTACGAAAAAGTATTTTCCGGTTTAATGCTTTTTCAATACATATTCCTCCCGTTGGTCTGCAACCATACGTTCGAATTCATGAAGTTTGCGCTCGCAAATGTCGAAAGTCAAGTCCCTGAAACGCTCAATCCATTTCATCAGCACTTCCACATCCTCTTTATGAACCACAAATTCCTTATTGTAACGGGATTGTACATAGGACGCCCTCAACAATTCGAACAAGTGTTCATTTTTTGCCGTCTCACGGGGAAAGATTTTTACAATTTCCTGCGAATACCTCTTATTAAAGTCTATCAGCATCCGGATATCGTGTTCCTTGGGCTTATATTGATTAAATGTCAGACTGATGGCATAAAAGAAACTCTCACACGCCTGATGCAAATGAAAAGAAGCCATTTTGTATTCCCCGTCCGGGTAATCAAATTCCCGTGCCGTCTTCAGAAAACGTTCTCCCTTATGAAAAAAGTCCTGGAAAAAGTCCTTTGCCTGTCTCTCGAGTTCAATCATTTCAGGGTCGCGAGGCTCCGGCAGAATAAAAGAACCGGTATCGTAGAGAGCAATTCCCTCCCGCCGGATTTCCGAATAAAAAAAGTCGCCTTTCTCTAAAAAGTCCACCACTTTTTCCACAGTCTTGTACACTATTTCAAGACGAATATCCGACTTCGCCTTTTCTTTAAAGATAGCCCCGACACCATTCAGCTTTTTGGCAAACACAGGCTCATTCTTTATCCGGCTCGCAATAACAAGAATATCATAATCGCTGCGGTAGGAGGTCGATATTCCGTATTCCATCTGCCGGTCAAACGCCACCTGGTTTCCACGGGCATAACTTCCGAAAAGGATTATCATCTCCACATTCAATACTTCTTCAAGTATCGTAGCCACGATGATTTTTAAATCTTCCTGATTTTTCTCCGGCAAATGGGCGATGGAGGCATTCATCTTGTTCATGTACACGTACTAAATTTAACTCATAAAGGCTTTACAAATATAACCATATCTTTGATTCCTGCAACGCTCCGCCCACACAGATTCACAATAGAAATACAATTCTCGATTCCACCCCCGACAGAAAACAGCCCGGACAACACAACATATAAACACATCCGTCCGGAGAGGAAACCGACAACCGCCTGTACATTCCGGTTCTGAACAAAGCATATATATATCATAACTACCTCATATATAAAATGAAATTAAAAACAGAATAAAACTATATTAAAAACAAGTCAATTGTTTTTACGATTGGATTTAACCTGAATATAATCTGGGTTTAACTTGGATTTAACCTGGATTTAATCATGAATCGGATAGAAGGGAATCATTGTGTATTATCCTACACAAATTGGTTTCCGAAACACCCCAAAGGGCATCTGCATTTTAAAGTAAAAGTATATTGGCTTATTGACCCGTTCCAACGCCCTGTCTGTATGGAAAAATTGTCCGGTATCTCTTTTTTTACTATTATTGCATAATAAATGGAAAGATCATGGAAAAAGTAATCATCACCATTGGACGTCAATTCGGCAGCGGAGGCAGTGAAATCGGCAAGAAATTAGCCGACAACCTGAATATCAAGTATTATGACAAGGAGTTGATCCAACTGGCAGCCAAAGAAAGCGGCATCTGTCCGGAACTTTTTGAAAAAGCGGATGAAAAAACATCGGGAGGATTACTGCAAGCCTTCGCCATGGGCTTTTCCATGAACGGCGCCCTCTACCAGCCCAACGACTATTTCACGGACGCGACCCTTTTTCAGGTACAATCAGATGTGATACGCAAAATCGCCGCAGAACGCTCCTGTGTGATTGTAGGACGTTGTGCGGACTATATCCTGAAAGACGACCCGCATTGCACCAGCGTATTTATCCACTCGTCCGAAGAAGACCGGATAAAACGAATCATCGGGAAAAATCCCGTCACCGAAAAAGAAGCCCTGGAACAAATGCGCAAAACCGACAAAACCCGCGCCAGCTACTATAACTACTACACAGACAAGACCTGGGGCGCCGCCATGTCCTACCACCTCTGCCTCAACTCATCCGTAATAGGTACCGACCATTGTGTCCGACTAATAGAAGAATTTATCAAAAACCGTTTTTAAACCACTGTTGCCAGTTTCACTACCGCTAACCTCAGTATCTCTTCCGGATTGGCCTTATCGGGTTTGATTTGAAAGACAATATAATCTTTGCTCACAAAAAAATCCTCAGCAAAACACTCCGGCAACGGATACTCCACTATCGGATTGAAATTGCTGTCCAATATCATCAGATACATTTTTCTTATCCCTTCCCGTTTCTCATCGGCATGCACCCGGCTATATACATTCGGTCCTTTATGATAAAACAGCTGACGGTAACGCGCACAATCCAATTCATATTTACTGCGGTTACGGATTTCCGTATTCATGTATCCGGCAAGAGAGGTCGCACAACTCCCCAAACGACTTCGGGGACGATAAGTATTCAATTCCTTCGTCTCTTCATTGTAACTATATACGTCCGGACTGTAAGCATAATTAAAAACTATCAGACTGTCATGTTGGCAAAATTGTGGTGCACCCAACGTAGAACCGATAAAATCATAATTAAAATCCTCCGGGTAATATATAGGCAATGCCTCATAACGTTCTTCATCCAAATTAAATTTCACCCCTATCGCATATTTCCCCCACGTCCTGGATTTAGGAAAAAGTTGATAAAAAAATGTACGGGTATCAGGATTATAATAAAAATACCGGAAATTCCCGACATGAACCCCCTCCCCACTCATCCGGTAAGTGTCATCCTGTAAATCGGCATCCAATTCCGCATCCGGTTTTTGTGACAAAATTCTGCCATGTAAATCCAATGTCAAAAAGGAGATAAAATCTTTTATCAACATCAAAGAATCCTCAACCCACAAAGCTTTTACATAAGAAACAGGAGCCGGTCCCTGTTTCTCTAATGGAATATATTTTACAGCTTTTTTCTCTGTAATATTAATAATATCAATAGAATAAGTAAAATAATTAAACCCTGCCAAAAATAGTGAATCCCCCTTTTGCCATAAATTTGCCTGTATTATATATTGTGTTAAATAAGGGGCATCCACCGGAATATTTACCTCTTCATAAAACAATTCCCCTACCCGGTGCGAAGAATGGGAACATCCCCAACACGCTAAAATCAATAATATACCCACTCCCCATATTTTCATCTCAAATTCCCTCCGGTAAAACAATAATCATTTTTCCAAAACATTGTTCAACCCCCTCTACATTTACATACCCCATTTGCTCTCTAAACAATATTTTAAAAATCTCATCCTCACACAACTCAACTTTTTTCTCCAAAACATTCGAATGAGAACAAACTTTAATAGAAAAAAATATACCTAATATATTCAAAAAAATAGAAACACAAATTATGATATTTTTCATTATTATCTTACTCCTTGCTTGTATAAAAAATTAGAAACGGATTACTCTCATCACCCAATCTCTTTAATTTTTCTGCAAACCACTCCGGGAATCTCTCCCACTGACCTTTTATTGACAATTGAACATAAATAAGTGGATATTCAAAACAAAAAAGCCGATTTGTGAGATCTTCCACTCCCACCATATTCCCAGAAGATATTCCTAATTCCGAATCTTTTAAGGAAACCCAGTAATCTCCCCGACCACTTTCTTTGGAAAGCCTCATCAATCCGAGCCCGTTAGTTTTAAAAAAAACAGATGAAGGTGTTTCTTTTACATTCACAATAGAGAAAAAATAATTTCCTTTTCGTAATTCAGCCCTCTTTTCTTCTTCTTCCTCCCGAGGTGCAAGCAGATGCACCGGAACATTATAGCCATTAAAATCCAAGATATAACGAGGAATTACTCTGTCTCCTTCCAGTGAATATAATGTATTATCAAAACGCCGGGCAAATGTCATTTTTTCACCATTCAACAACAAAGATCCCACCGTATATTGGTTGGAATTTATTTTTTCCTTAAAAGAAGAAACCCGTTTTTCTGAAATCTCCCCCTTATCATTGAAAGACAGGAAAGTAAAATAAGGCGAATTTTCCTGTAAAGAATTAACCAATATCAACTGCCCATCCTTCCAACTCATTGCTGAAACTAAAGATTTATAAGGTATTTCATTCTGGAAGCGACAATCCAGATTAAAAAACAACAACTTCCCCGGACGATGGGCATGAACAATCAATTGGCCCTTCTCCCGGTTTATCGTAAAATCACTAATTCCCATATACTCCTGAGGGCCCCGACCGGATGGACGAATTGCAGAAATAAATTTGCCTGTCGTATCAAATACAACAATGCTATTCGCCGGTTCATCTAAAATGTAAATTCTATCCTCAGCACAAATTATTTTTGTTACCTCTGTCAACAATGACTCTTCTAATGTTTCCAAAAAAACAATTTTCCGGTCTTCAAATACCTCAGAAACATCACCCGTTTTTCCCTGGTCAATATCAAAAGATACAAGCGGTACTTTTCTTTCTGTCATGGTGCATCCAAAAAACAAAAACAGTAAAAAATAAAAGTATCGTTTCATCTCTACAAAGGTTTAACGTAAATACAGTAATATTATTCTCCTAAAGCAGCTCTTTTCTGTCTTTTCTTATAATACAGCAACACGGATGATAAAAATAACAAGCCGATATTAAACAACAAGTGTGAAACAAAATCAAGTCTTTCCAATAAACCTCCGCAACTACAATTTTCAGACAGACTGAAATAATGATGAAATATCAAATACAATGTCAACACTAAGATAAAAAAGAAATTAATCTGATAACAAAACTTAAGCTGAAAAATCAGGCAAAAAACAATTACAAACTCCGCAATAGGTACACCCACCCCCAAGAAATAAGAGAAAGAAAGCGAGAAAAAACCTGTTTTAAAAAGTTTTATAATCCATATATCAAAGTCCAATAGTTTTTCTAATGCTGTATAAGTATATAATCCGATAAAAACTAACTCGATAATGTAAGATATATCAAGATTTTCTTTCTTTCTTAAATTTATAAATTTCAGCATTTTCATAATAAACATAAAAAGAATCCTTATCCGCAGCAATTCCTATCGCCTTAAAAGCAGAATCTACTGAAGCAGGTATTTTCATAGAATATTTATACCCCCCGTCTTCTATATTATATACATCTACATTCAAAAACTTCTTATCATCCACTCCCTTTATCTGCACCTTAGTCAATAAAAACAACTCTTTATTATAGATACAACCGGTATAGTGAAGCGAATATTCGTGTGACAATTTTACAGTCTGCGCATTTTCTGTTATAATATTTTTTCCTTCAGGCGCTTCTATAGGTATTATACTCCTCTTTACATACTTTAATCCGTTTTCATCAAAGCAAAAGAAATAGGGAGCATGTATGCAATAATAAATTCCATAATTATCATCCGCACAGGTGTTGCCACTATATATGTACGTGACACCTTCTTTTTTCTTCAAATCAAGCAAGTCCGCCACATTCCATTTTTTTTCTATCTTTCCGTCCCGATTACGAAAATAAAAAAACATATCATCCAATCCTTCATTTACATTATACATCACATTCCCTTGAAAAATAGATCCATACCACAAATATCCGGTAATATTTTCAGCATATACCTCTTTATTGGCAACAACAGCCGTCAATCGTTTACGTCCCAAATCAAGCCCCCATAAGGTGTCTCCAGTCACATCAAAAGCAGAGATATAAATAAATTCCCCCGGCCCTTTCCCCTTTCCTCCATAAGTTTTTACCAATTTAAAATCCTTGGTATAGACCAAGATCTTTTGCTGGGCCATATCCTTGCACAAAAAGTAATCCCCCTTTATTCGGATTTCTTCTATTTCACAAGGCTCATTTATAGGATATGTCTTTTCCAGTTTCAGCTCCACCGGGAAATTTCTTTTCAGAACCTGAGCCTCTACCTGTAAAAAACAAAACACAACAATCAAAGCACATAACCATTTCATATACACAATCTTTACTTATGATTTCAAACCTTTCTTAGCCTATACAAAGCTATAGATAAAGAAGGGGAAGTTTTTATATTTTACCACACTTACAATGTAGTCAATATTCACTCTTCCCCTTCATTTTATTTATGGCTGTGTCGAATTATCCGTCACTTCTATTACAATTTCTATTTCACCATTATCCTTTCCCTTCGTTAAGACTTCACCTAACGCATTTGTACATTGAACTCCGGAACCCGGACAAACTTTTACAGTAACTTTCCCATCAGCCTGAGCAACTGAATTAGAAACATTGCAAATAATTACTAAACAAGATACTGCAAATACAACCATACAACCACTTATTATTCTCTTTATCTTCATAATTTCTATTTTTATATGTAAAAAATTTTCTATTCTTTTTGTGCGTCGATTTTTTCCAACCATTTTCAAATAAAGGAAAAAAGTTAAAAACCTTATATCCTAAATGGAAAAAATACTCAAATTATTTTTACCTAAACGTGCTAATTTTCTCATAGCTAATTAATTTTAATGATACAACACACAATTATTGACGTCAATATCTTATTACCTTTGAGTATTCAAAAAATAAATACTAATTTTCTTTCTGATTCATTCGGATGTAAATTTATACAAATAAATTATAGAAACAAATATTTACTATTATTTTTCAAAAAATAAATCGGAATCGTTTGCTCTCGTATTTACTTTTTTCCGCTGCGATTAATTTCCATTCAAAAATTATACCTTTGTTGGAAGCTATGAAAATGTGTATTGCAGAAAAACCGAGTGTGGCAAAAGAAATTGCCGCTATCCTGGGAGCATCCGCCCGGAGGAATGGATATTTTGAGGGGAACGGGTATTGTGTGACCTGGACATTCGGACATTTATGCAGCCTGCAAGAACCCACTGAATATACGGAAAAATGGAAACAGTGGAATTTAGCAGTATTGCCCATGATTCCGTCGAAATTCCGCATCAAGCTGATTGAGGACGAAGGCATTAAGAAACAGTTTGCCATTATCGAAGAACTGGTCGGTAAAGCGGAAATGGTGATTAACTGCGGCGATGCCGGACAGGAAGGAGAGCTGATACAACGCTGGGTGCTGACCAAAGCGAAATGCAATGTGCCTGTCAAGCGGCTGTGGATTTCCTCTTTGACCGAAGAAGCCATCCGGGAAGGATTTAACAAACTGATGGATGCGACCGACTTTGATACACTCTATGCCGCCGGTTCGGCCAGGGCTATCGGCGATTGGTTATTAGGAATGAATGCCACACGGGCATATACACTGAAATACGGAAGCGGAAAAAATGTCCTCTCCATCGGGCGGGTACAAACTCCGACGCTGGCATTGATTGTCGACCGCCAAAAAACCATTGAAAATTTCAAGCCCGAAACGTATTGGGAAATCAAAACCAACTACCGGGAAGGTATTTTTTCAAGCGTCAAAGGACGTTTCACAACCAAGGAAGAGGCGGAAGCCATGATTAGCAAAATTGCTGAAACGGAACTGGAGATTACCAGTGTCGAACGCAAAAAAGCAATGGAGCATCCTCCCAAATTATTCGACTTGACACTGCTGCAGGTAGAATGCAATAAAAAATATGCTTTCACGGCGGAAAATACCTTGAAAATCATACAATCGCTATACGAAAAGAAATTAACCACCTATCCGCGCGTAGATACCAATTTCCTGCCCAACGACCAATATGCTAAAGTGCCGGGCATTCTCAAAGGGCTTAAACCGTATGAAGCACTGACCGCACCTATTCTGACAGGGGCAAAAATCCGGAAATCCGCAAAAGTTTTCAACGACAAAAAGATCACAGACCACCATGCCATTATTCCGACCGGCGTGTTCACGTATGATATGACTCCGGATGAAAAACGGGTGTATGACCTGGTGGCGAAACGCTTCATCGCCGTGTTTTATCCGGACTGCGAAGTTGCCAACACAACTGTCCTGGCCAAGGTCGGCGAGGAAGAATTTAAAGCAACCGGAAAACAGATTATCGATCCGGCGTGGCGGGTGGTGTTCGGGAATACCGCCGACAAACAAAATGATGAAAACGTGCTTCCCGTATACGAAAAAGGCGAACACGGCCCGCATCTTCCCGAAATACAGGAAAAAGAGACTCAACCGCCCAAATACTACACGGAAGCCGATTTGCTTCGGGCAATGGAGACTGCCGGCAAACAGGTAGAAGACGAAGAACTACGCGACCTGATGAAAGAAAACGGTATCGGGCGCCCCTCTACCCGTGCCGGGATTATCGAAACTTTGCTGAAACGCCACTACATCCGCAAAGACAAAAAACGGATTTTAGCAACACCAACGGGTATCGAACTCATTGACACCATTCAAAATGACCTGCTGAAATCAGCGGAACTGACTGGTCAATGGGAAAAGAAACTCCGTATGATTGAAGACGGCAAATATGAAGTAGGGCTTTTTATGGAAGAGCTGAAAGGCATGGTCAATGAAATCGTCCATTTCGTCAAACACGCATCCGCCAAAACAATTACCGTCACCGAGGAAGAGCCCGAAGAAAAGCCGAAAGAGAAAAAGAAACGGGCATCCAAAGCACCTGCCGAACCGATCACATTAACCTGTCCCAAATGCGGGAAAGGAAATATCGTTAAAGGAAAAACAGCATGGGGATGCACACTTTATAAAAAATCGTGCGACTTCCTGATGCCCCAAGTCGTCGCAGCAAAGAAGCTGACATCCAAACAGGTAGAAACACTTATCCTGAAAGGAGAAACCGGAAACCTAAACGGATTTAAAGACGCAGAAGGGAAGCCATTCAGCGGGAAATTAAAACTTGACGGGGATTTTCAGGTCACTATCGAAAAACAGGCTTAAAAACGCAATTGCAACCGCGCCTGTACAAAATTCACATTCTCTTTTCCGTGAACGGCACGTTTATTTGTAAATATAGACGTGTAATTCAATTTTGCCGTCACGTAGTCATTAAAGAAATAGTTCGCCCCGAAGGTAATATCCTGTGCGCGCCCACCGTATATTCCGGCTTTTCCATCATCCAAATCGGTATAATTATACCGGAATACGATTTCTATGTTTTTCGGATTGGGGTTGGCAACCCAACCATTCACCCGGTCATACCGGTATTGCTTATCGCCCCCCAACAGACAACCGATTTGGGAATATACCCCTTTCCCCGTATAATTCCGTCCGCCATAACGGTTAACGTGGTTCACCAAGCATTCGCTTTGGAAATAAAATCTTTTATAAAGCACAATAATATCGGCACCTGTCTTCCATTCATTAATCGCCTGATTTACTTCCGCCCGCAATAAAACATTCTTTTCTTTGTTAAAAACATACGAAGGAGCTCCGCCCTTATAAACCATCTTGTCCTTGGTTTCTTTGTCCGGGTCACTGAAATGGGCAGACAATCCGATATGAATCACCTTTTCTTCTTCATACACCGGACGTCCAATCACTTGTGCCGCCAGCGTATAACCCGCATCTCCCTCCTTTGAATTTTCCAGAGAAGTATTTCCGAAAATACCACCGACCACTGTAAAAAACTTGCGATTGTATTCATAAGACACGCCCAATTTACGCCCATCTCCCAAAACTGTACTGGTTGTTGCCATAGTCATAAAACGATAAGCAACGGTCGACACCCGAAGTTCCGTACCGAAAGGCTCGAAATAATATCCCGCCTGCCAAACATGGTTGCCCCGTTTATAGGCGATATATGTATCTTTCAATGCCAGCTTGTTGTACGCATATCCCGCTTCTATTTTTCCGCTCCAATGCTGTAAAAAACGCACCGTTGTCCCCAATCTGACATCCCCCAGCACAACACCGTTTCCCAATTTTGTCGAATCGCCCCGAAAAAAGCCCGCATCCATTAATACCCTGCCTATGAGACGCCACTCAAAATTACCGTCGGACGATTTTACAAAAGCCTGACTTCTTCCTGCAAACGGCAACAACATACAGATTAAAACGACAATAACTCTCATGCTTTTATTCTTCTGAATTACAAATAACTGTTCGCCTTTTGTAAAGCCTCATTGATATTACTGCAAACATTCTCCTCTCCGATGCGATGATACAGTTCCGATTTTTCCAGCACTTTCCTTACCTGTTCATTCACGCCGGAAAGAACGATTTTAATCTTCTCTTTCTCCGACAATCGGAATAAACTCTCCAGGTTGTGCAACCCCGTTGTATCCATAAAGGGAACTTTACGCATCCGGATAATACGTACTTTAGGCTTGTCTCCCAATACTTTCATACATTCGTCAAATTTGTTGGCAATCCCGAAGAAAAACGGTCCGTCAATTTCATAAACCTCTACTCCTTTCTTCAAATCCAGTTTTTCATCCTCGTGATAAATCTCCCCTTCGGAAGAAAGGTCGATCCGGTCTTTTACCACCGACACCTTCGTCGTTTCACTCATCCGCTTCATAAATAACAGCATGGCCAACAACAAACCAAGCTCTATAGCTATGGTCAAATCAAAGATTACGGTTAAAATGAAAGTTGTCAGTAATACGCAAACATCGGCTTTAGAGTTCTTTAATAAAGAACGGAAAGTACGCCATTCACTCATGTTATACGACACAATCACCAACACTCCCGCCAGACAAGCCATCGGAATATGCTTGGTCAAAGGTCCCAGAAACAAAAGAATCAGCAACAAAACGACCGCATGAATCAATCCGGCAACAGGAGTACGCCCACCGTTGTTGATATTGGTCATAGTACGGGCAATAGCTCCCGTGGCAGGGATTCCTCCGAAAAAGGGCACCACAAGATTCGCAGCTCCCTGTGCAACGAGTTCCATATTGGAGTTATGTTTATCACCCGTCACACCATCCGCTACCGTAGCTGACAACAAAGATTCTATAGCTCCCAATATGGCAATAGTAAAAGCCGCGGGAAACAAATGGTTTATCGTACTCAGACTGAAACCGGGCATATCGGGTTCCGGCAGCGAAGCATTAATCACAAAACGGTCGCCGATAGTCTCAATACCCGTTATCCCGAAATAAGTTTTCATCACCCACACCAAAAGCGTCATAACGACAATCGCAATCAAAGAACCCGGGATTTTTTTAGAAAACTTCGGAGTAATCACAATCAGAACGATACTCAATACACCGACCAAAGCGGACCACAAATGAACAGTGGAAGCACTTTTGAAATAAGCTCCCCATTTCGAAAGAAAATCAGCAGGCACGCTTTCCATCGTCAGGCCGAACAAATCTTTCATCTGCGTGGTAAAAATGGTCAGTGCAATACCACTGGTAAAACCAACAATTATCGGATAAGGTATAAACTTAATCACTGTACCCAATTTCAAAAACCCCATCAACAATAGCATCACCCCAGCCAATACGGTAGCAATCGCTAACCCTTCCATACCGAACTCCTGAATGATGCCATATACAACCACAATAAAAGCACCCGTCGGCCCTCCGATCTGAACGGTAGTACCCCCCAGAAAAGAGATAATAAAGCCCGCAATTATCGCCGTTATCAATCCCTGTTCCGGACTTACCCCCGACGCAATACCAAAAGCAATCGCCAACGGCAACGCCACAATACCCACAATAATACCCGCCATCAGGTCGCTGAAAAACTTTTCTCTGGAATAATGCCTGAGGGTCATAAAGAGCTTAGGCTGAAAATCAAAACTATGTTTCATTGCTATAAATTTTACACCTTTTTCAAACAAGTCGCAAAATTATATAAAAAATCCTAAACCTGAAGGATATCCAATGACAATTCCTGACAACCCACCTAATGAATTTAAAGCATACTGATGCATTACTTGGGATATTTAGGAAATCTTCTGTTTTTTTACCTCTCACACAATCAACCCCTTGCTGTTCGCAGCGTAAAAACGGTGTTAACCAAATCATGAAAAATATGAAAACAACTCTTTTAATGACCTTTATAGCATTACTCTGCTGCTGGGGATGCAGCGAAGAGGAAAACACACTCTGTCCCAACAAAAATCCGGAGGGGACAAGAATTGCCATGTCATTTGTCACAACCGACACCTTCAACACCCGGGCTTTCGGGAACAATCAGGCGACGATAGCCGAAAAAACAGTGAAAAGCGCAAAGTTATTTATCTTCAGAACCGGAAATAAAATTTTCGAAAAATACCTGACGAGCTCCGAATTGTCCGCCTTAGGAACCCAACCCCTCGTATTCACGGTGCCGGGCCTGCTTGCCAGTACATCTTATGATTATTACCTGATCATCAACAACGGAGATGTAACAGCAACCAATCTTACCACTTTACAATCACTCTCTCAAAATGATATTGCAAGTTACAACGGTTCGTGGAGCAGCGTCAATGATGCCAGCACCACTCCCAACCGGAGCGGCGGTTTCGTCATGACCGGGAATACCTCGGCAACAACAACCGCCGACCTCACCCAAACTCAGAATGTCAATATTACCGTCAAACGAATTACCGCCAAAGTAGATGTCAATACTCTCATTGACAATACCGTCTTCGGCAGCGGCAATAAATATACAGGAACCATCAACATCGATTCTGCCATCATCAGCAAAACCCAAGGCACGTCCTCTCTTCTCTTAGGGACACCTCCCACCACGGCAGGTACCCTGACTCTGGCAAAACAGCTCTCAAATGTAACCGCACCCAACAGCAATTATCAAAACCGCTTTTATCTGTTTGAGAACGGAGCATTAAATGCCGGGAGCAGAGTAACCCTTACCCTTTACGGGACATATACCAACAACGGCGTATCCACTCCCGTCATGTATCCCGTTGAACTCACAGGAAGTGCGACCGGTGCCATTGTCAGAAACGGCGCCTACACCGTAACGGCAAACATAAAAGGACTTAGCGGAACTTCCGTTTCCGTCACCATAACACTGAGCGACTGGGAAACCATTGTCAATCAGAATGCCAATTTAGGGACTTAAGAGGAAACCGATATATGTTGAATCCACGGCATATCCTGCCATTTTTGATATTCATCAGTTGCACCGCTCCCTTTCCGGAAAAAGACATTCCGGAAAGGGAAGAGGGTGCACGCCTTTTTATAACACTGGAAAACCCGGAAACAAGGTCACTGAACGGCACCGCCGCCGAAAGCTGGGAGAAAAGAATCAATACGGCATACATCTATGTCTTTCAAACCGGCACAGGACAACTCCTACATCTGCATACCCTAAGTTCCTCCAGCATCAACGCTCTCAATAACGGGACAAACAATACGGTTTCATTTACCATCCCCATAACCGGATCCCAAAGCTGTAACGTCTATATGGTCGCCAACACCTCCCCTTCGGCCTCTGTATCCACCGAAAGCAACTTCCTGACTTCTATAGAACAAGACATCACCTTTTATAACGGAAAATACAGCGATGTCACCACCAAAGCCCTCCGCTCTCAGGGCTTTACCATGACGGCAAGCTCACCAGGGGTAACCCTCACCAACGGAAACAACACCTCCGTCAGCCTGTCTTTAAAACGCATTGTCGCCAAAATCGGTATCGAAATAAACCTTTCCGCAGTCATTTCTTTAGGCACCTCGGTCGTCACCGACGCTACTATCAGCCAATCCGCACCGGTATCCAACCTTTTCCCGTCGCCCACAAGCAATACCACAGGCAATGCTATCAACCTCACGCAAACGGCACAACCCCATACTTCCAATACCGGAATATACAACGCATTTTTCTATATATACGAAAACGACGCCCGCAGTGCAAGCGCCAACCGGGTAAAACTCACTTTCAAAGTTGTAAACACAACCGTATTAAACATCCAAACCACCTATACTTACAATACCGCCCTCAATGGCGACGGAAACGGCAAATTTACCCGAAACAAAGGCTACTTCATCACAGCCAAAGTAAACAAACTCATCAACATCCTCTCCCTGTCCCCCTCACAAGCCTGTGAAATCCATACCTCCCATAAATAACCGACTTGATCACCTTATCTCTTCGCTATCAACATCCAAAATTCCTCCTGCCCCAGGCTGCAATCCCAATATGTTTTTTGCATTCAATGGACTAACCACAGATTTTCCGGTTTTCTTTTCCAATTCCAATTTCGCATTCAAAGCAATTGCTCCGCCTTGTTTGGCGACATTCACGTGTTCATCAAAACACTCCGGATTCTGTGCTTCTGATATTTCTTTGGTAGAAAGCTCGGCAAGCATACTCAATACCAACTCCTTATTGGTCATATTGTCGCGCAGGTTCTCTTTTTTGAGCCCTTTGAATTGCTTGTATTCTTTCGCAGTCTTACCTGCCCATGTTTTATAAATGATGTCTGTCAGGGTGGCAAAATGTACGCCCTCCTGCAAGCCATGCCGTTTCCATTCGTCGGTTAAATCCTTCCGGATCTCTATGCTTTTCAACCGCTGATTAATCCAGTTATCGGAATAGCCTAAGCGTTTATAATCCCGCATCGCCTGTTCAACAGACAATTCCGGATCCTGCATCTGGTCCAACCGCTCTTTCGCCACTTGTGCCATCCACAACTTGAAAGGCTCGGCCTTGGGAGAGGGGATGGACTGAATTAAGCGGAATAACTGCTCTGTATCAGCAACATCCGTATATCGCATCTTCCCATCAGGCGCGGGCATTTTCAAAGCGTTACAATTTGTAACGGTTTCATTGCCCTCATCCATTAATCTTTTTTTCAATACTCTCCAATAGGTTGTCGGATTTTTACTTTCCGTTAAAATAGCTATCACATCCACGATAGAAAAATACCACTCCTCTTTATCGCTGTCCCATACCGTACGGACTTTTTTGTCTTCAAAGACTTTAATTGCATTCAGACTGGTCATAACACCCGGTTTTTGATATATTACAAATATAGGAAATAAAACGTTACCTACCCCCATTTTTCTCCATTTATCTCTCTCTGAATCATTCAATTCACACATCCGCAAATACCGAAAACTTCCGGGATTTCACCCGTTTATTTACAACGCCCCTGCTTTCACTCCCGTTTTTTATCCTTATCTTTGTCTGAAAGAAAAAGACAGATAAAAGTGGGAAGCAGTATTTCACACATTTTGGTCTCCCTGAAAACCCGGAATTTCAGATTATACTTCACCGGGATGTGTGTCTCTTTAGTCGGCACATGGATGCAGCAAATAGCCATGAGCTGGTTAGTGTATGAACTCACCGGCTCCGTCCTGCTTTTAGCCACGATTACCTTCGTCGCACAGATTCCCATCCTAATTGCCACCCCATTTATGAGTGTTTTTGTTGACCGTTTCGACCGGCATAAAATACTCCTGTTTACACAATCCCTTTCCGCCCTTCAAGCCTTGCTGCTGGCATGGCTCACACTGAGCGGACAGGTACAAGTATGGCATCTCATTGCCCTTAGTCTTTTTATCGGACTGATTAACGCGCTGGATAACCCCACCCGTCAAGCCTTTTATCCCAGCCTTGTACCGAAAGAAAACCTGAGCAACGCCATCGCTCTCAATTCTGCTGTAATCAACGGCTCCCGACTCTTCGGCCCTGCTATCGGCGGAGTGCTCATCGGATTAGTCGGCGAGGGATTATGCTTCCTCCTTAACGGCATCAGTTATTTGGGAGTTATTATCGCACTGCTGGCCATGCAACTCCCTGCCCATAAAACAAAAAGCGAAAAACAACACATCTGGCACGATTTGCAAGAGGGTTTTCACTACGTTTCCCGCCACATCCCTATCCGGACATTATTAATGTTGATGTCGGTGATCAGCTTTTTCGGACTGCCCCTGATGACGTTCCTTCCGGCCTACGTAAAAGACATACTGAACGGCGACAGCCAATTGTTAGGTATCCTGCTCTCCTGTATCGGCATCGGTTCTTTCAGTGCGGCAATCTACTTAGCCGCCCGAAAAAGCGTTATCGGATTAGCCAAAGTCATTATGTTTGCCGCCTTGATTTTAGGTATCACCCTCTTGTTACTCTCTTTTATCGACATCCCATGGCTGGCGGCAGTCGTCTGTATTCCGGCAGGCTTCTCCATCATTATCACCGTAGCTTCTATCAACACGCTCCTCCAGACCCTGTCGGATGAAGACAAAAGAGGACGGGTCATGGGCTACCTTGCCATGACATTCACGGGCATCGCACCAGTAGGAAGTATGATGTTGGGATTCATCGAAAAATACACCGGACTTCCGCTTATCATTCTCCTTTCCGGCATTGCCTGCATACTTGCCGGGAGCATCTTTGAATACTATCGTCCCCGCATCATCCGACACGTACATTCCTCCGAAAGAAAATAAATAAGAACCAATCACCACCAGCCGTAAACAGAACAGCAGCAAAGAAAAACGGCCACCGGAACCCGGCAGCCGTTTTACAATCACTGGATAAATATTTATTTCTTCGCCAGCTGCAAAAGAATATCCATAACCTGAATGGCACTCTTCGACACCTTCGTACCGGGTCCGAATACGGCAATAGCACCGGCATCAAACAAGAACTGGTAATCCTGGTGGGGAATCACACCGCCCACATACACGAGGATGTCTTCCCGACCTAACTTTTTCAGTTCATTGATAACGGCAGGCACCAATGTCTTGTGTCCGGCAGCCAAAGAAGATACACCGACAACATGCACATCGTTTTCAACAGCTTGTTTAGCAGTTTCTTCCGGCGTCTGGAACAACGGTCCCATATCCACATCGAAGCCCATATCGGCATAACCGGTGGCTACGACTTTCGCACCGCGATCGTGACCGTCCTGACCCATTTTGGCAATCATGATACGCGGACGGCGTCCGGTCAGTTCAGCAAACTCATCGGTCATTGCTTTCGCTTTCTCGAAATCGGCATCCTCGCCGGCAACACTTGAATATACTCCGCTCACAGTTCTGATTACAGCTTTATAACGTCCTACAATTTTTTCACACGCATAGGAGATTTCTCCCAAAGAAGCACGCTTCTTGGCAGCGTCTACCGCCAATTCCAGCAAGTTCCCCTCACCCGTTTCCACGCATTTGGTGATAGCATCCAACGCAGCATCCACTTCTGCCTGGTTCCGGTTGGCTTTCAACTCTTTCAAGCGGGCAATCTGAGCTTCACGCACAGCGGTATTGTCCACTTCGAGAATATCAATCGGGTCTTCCTTGTCCAGACGGTATTTATTTGTACCGACAATAGTCTGTTCGCCACTGTCAATACGAGCCTGTGTACGAGCAGCAGCCTCTTCGATACGCAGTTTCGGAATACCGGATTCGATAGCGGCAGCCATACCACCCAATTTTTCAATTTCCTGGATATGCGCCCATGCTTTTTCTACCAACTCCTGTGTCAGGCTTTCCACATAGTAGGAACCTGCCCACGGGTCAACAGCCTTGCAGATAGTTGATTCTTCCTGGATATAAATCTGGGTATTGCGGGCAATACGGGCAGAGAAATCGGTCGGCAAAGCAATCGCCTCATCCAATGCATTAGTATGCAAAGACTGCGTATGTCCCAAAGCAGCACCCATAGCTTCGATACAAGTACGTCCCACATTGTTGAACGGGTCCTGTTCGGTCAACGACCAACCGGAAGTCTGGCAGTGCGTACGCAAAGCCAAAGATTTCGGATTCTTCGGATTGAACTGTTTTACCAATTTAGCCCACAACAGACGACCGGCACGCATTTTGGCGATTTCCATAAAATGATTCATACCGATAGCCCAGAAGAAAGACAAACGCGGTGCAAAAGCATCGATGTCCATTCCGGCATTCACTCCGGCACGCAAATATTCCAATCCGTCTGCCAACGTATAAGCCAATTCGATGTCGGCGGTTGCACCTGCTTCCTGCATGTGGTAACCGGAAATGGAAATCGAATTGAACTTCGGCATATTTTTGGACGTGTATTCAAAAATATCGGCGATAATCTTCATGGAGAACTTCGGCGGATAAATGTACGTGTTACGCACCATAAACTCTTTCAGAATATCATTCTGAATGGTTCCGGACAACTGATCCAACGTAGCTCCCTGTTCCAGACCGGCAACAATGTAGAATGCCAAAACAGGCAACACTGCACCGTTCATAGTCATGGATACGGACATTTTGTCCAACGGAATCTGATCGAACAGAATCTTCATATCCAGAATAGAATCCACAGCTACACCGGCTTTACCTACGTCACCGATTACACGCGGGTGGTCGGAGTCGTAACCGCGGTGCGTTGCCAAGTCGAACGCTACCGACAATCCTTTCTGTCCGGCAGCCAGGTTACGGCGATAGAAGGCGTTGGACTCTTCTGCCGTAGAGAATCCGGCGTACTGGCGAATCGTCCAGGGACGCAACGGATACATAGCAGAATACGGTCCGCGCAGATAAGGAGGAATACCGGCTACATAGTCCAAATGTTCCATACCTTTCAAATCCTCTGCGGTATATACGGGTTTTACCGGTATCAATTCCGGTGTCGTCCAGTTCTTAGCGATATGATTGGCTTTTTCCCACTCCGCAGCATTGGTGGCAGCCTTTTCAGACGCTTTAATATTTATATCTTTAAAATTCGGTTTCATGTTGTCTTACTTTTAAATGCCCAACTTAGCTTGATAAGCTTTTAACTCTTCCAATACGTTGTTCTTCACGTGGATATAGTTCATCAACCCTTTGGCTTCCAGTTCCGGACGGCTTTCGGGATTACCGGCTACTACCACGATAGCTTTGTCTTTCAACTTTTCGTATGCCTCCGGAGCAAATCCCGCATATTCGTCGTCGGAGCTGCAAAGCACCACGATAGCGGCTTTATTCTCCATACAGGCTTTCACACCTTCATCCACAGTTTTGAACCCGTTGTTGTCTTTCACGTCAAAACCAGCGCAAGCAAAGAAATTGCAAGCGAACTGTGCCCGGGCTTTCCGCATCGCCAGATTTCCCATCGGGAACATATATACGACCGGACGCCCATTCTTAGCGGCATACGTATCGGTTTTCAGACGCAGCGCCTCGAATGCCTGCGTACCGCGATAGGGTTTCAGCGTCTCGATAGTGGCACCTTCTGCCGTCTGGTCTTCCGGTTCCAGCACACATGCACAAATGGATTTCTCCATCTTTTCGTTGAAATTCGGGAACTGGTTCACACCAACAAAATTCTCTTTCCGCTGAGCAATAGCCAGATCACGAGCCTGAGCCGTAGCCTTCACGGCAGCCTGTACGAAACCTTTCTTCAAAGCCTCTACATAACCGCCCTGCTCCTGCACTTCGAGGAACAGCTTCCAGGCAGCCTCTGCAATATTCTGTGTCAATTCTTCAATATAATATGAACCTCCGGCAACGTCCACGATTTTACCGAAGTGCGATTCTTCTTTCAGCAACAACTGCTGATTGCGAGCTACACGCTCACCCAATTCACTCGGATGGCACTCATACACGTAATCGAACGGATGTACCGTAAACGAATCCACACCGCCCAAAACAGCCGACATGGTTTCGGTCTGCGTACGCAGCATGTTCACATTCGGGTCGTAAATCGTCTTGTTCCATTCGGAAGTCTCCGCATGGATATTCATCTTGCACTTGCAGTCGCAAGCGGGTTTGTAAGCCTTCACGATGTGTGCCCACAGATACCGGGCAGCACGCAATTTGGCAATTTCCATGAAATATTTGGAACCGGTGGCAAAATGAAAGCGGATACGCGGAGCCACTTCGTCCACGCTCATACCCGCATCGGTCAGCTTATCCAGGTATTCCACGCCGGCAGCCAAAGAGAAACCCAATTCCTGTACAATAGAAGAACCGGAGTTGTTGAATACATACCCGCCCACCTCGATGGTCTTGAAATTGGGATAAGCAGCCATTTTTTCCGTATTCTCTTTTGCAGAAGCGAAGGGATTTTCGCAACATACCTTGCCCTTGAGCGCCATCGCTGACAGCGGGTCGATGTTGATACCTCCGTAAATCTTTTTGGGAGCGATGCCCCGCTCTTCCGCCACCGCTTTGAAAGCGTCCACAATGGCGCATTTCTTGCATCCGGCAACGAAGTTGATTTCAACACATTCCAGACAGATGTCTTTCAACAGGGCAGCCATGTCGGCTTTGGTGAAATTCTTGCTGTCCGTCAGCACGAAACCCAAAGAGTTTACCCCTCTGTTGAGCACATCCAACGCTTTCTTGTTGGCTTCCGCAACGTTTTCCACCACAATATCCTGACGCACATACCAGTCGTTGCTGTCTTTCTTATTTCCACGCACATAGGGGAATTCTCCCGGAAAACAATCCAGATTCTTCAGGTCCTTCATGTCCTCCAACCGATACATCGGCTGCACATTAAAACCTTCATTGGTTCTCCACACCAGCTTTTTATTAAAATCGGCCCCTTTCAGGTCCACAGTGACTTTGTCCACCCACTCCTGCATCGTGTTCGGGGCAAATTCACTGAAAAGCTTCTGATTTACTTTTTCTGCCATAATTTATATATTTAACTGTAACTGTTTATGTATAAAAACGAACAAATTTAACCCTTTCAAGGGATTAAAAAAATAATTTACTTCCTTTTTTCCGTATTCCGGCGCTTATCAGCTCATATCTCAACACAATCCAGCAATTTTCTCATAATGACTCCGCACGCCTCCGCATCAGCCAAAGCATGATGATGATTTTCAAGCACAAAACCGCAATGGGCAGCCACCGTATGAAGCTGATAATTCTCCAAACCTTTGAAATGTTTCCGCGCCAAGCGGCAAGTGCAGTAAAAACGGTAATCGGGATACGGCATCTCAAAAAAGGCAAAGGCTGCTTTCAGACACCTCTCGTCAAACATGCTATTGTGCGCCACCAACGGCATACCCTTCACCATCGGGGCTATATCCCGCCACACCGTAGGAAACGCCGGCGCATCATCCGTATCTTTCCGCGACAATCCATGAATCTCCGTATTTTTCCGGAAATAATAATTAGGCTCGGGACGAATCAGGCTGTAATACTGGTCTTCTATTTCCCGCTCATTCATCACAACAATCCCGACAGAACACACACTGGTCGGCTGCCAGTTAGCTGTCTCGAAATCAATGGCTGCAAACCGTTTCATCTTTTTCGCTTCCATAAGTTATTTTCCGTCAAAAACGCCGCCACGCCACGAGCGTACAACGTCATCAAAAGAGTCCGCAAGGGCAGGCATACCGGGAAGTACTACGCCGGCACCCGCCTCCCGGAGCTTCTCCGCGGGAATAGGTCCCGTATTGACCGCCACCGTGAAAATGCCGGCTGCCACCGCTGCCTGTACCCCCAACGGAGCATTTTCCACCACCAGCGCCTCCGCCGCCGCCACACCCGCCTTTTCCAACCCTTTCAAATAAGGTTCCGGATGCGGCTTCCCCTGCCGGACGTCAAACGCAGTCACCATACGCTCTGCAACAAACACTCCCGGAAATTCTCTCTCCAACCTTTCCAATAAAGAACGTTGCCCCGAACCCGTCACCACCACCGGAATCAAATCCAGCTCCCTCACCTGTTCCAACACCTCTTTTGCACCCGACATCACTTTCACCAAAGGCAATTCGTTAAACCAACGACTCTTCTCCGCATAAATGCCCTCAATCTCCTCCGCTGTGGCCTCCCGCCCATAAGCCCGCCTAAAAATACGATTAATTGTCCATTCTCCAGTTGCTCCTTCATACAAATAAAATTCATCCCGCTCACACGCAATCCCCATACCTGCCATCGTCTTATACCACGCCAACGTATGATTCTTCATCGAATCAAACAACACACCATCCATATCAAACAGCACGGCTTTCAATCCCTCTTCCCCTATTTCTTCATTCTTTTTCATCCTATTCCCTTTTTAAAAACCACAAAAAATAATCATATATTTCACCCTCTTAGAACCCGGGCAGATGGAGGAGGACGGTAGGAATCAACAACAGGAACCCCAAAAGGATAAAGAGCAATAAGAATTTGCCGAACCATTTCACCCAGGTTTCATAAGGGATGCGGGCGATGCCCAAAGCACCCATCAAAACAGCGGAAGTGGGGGTAATCATATTGGTAAATCCGTCCCCAAACTGATATGCCATGATGGTTGCCTGACGGGAGATGCCGACGACATCGGAAAAAGGAGCCATAATAGGCATGGTCAGTGCCGCTTTTGCCGAACCGGAAGGTATCACGATATTGATTAACGTCTGGATGCCGTACATGATGCCAACAGAAGTTACCTTGCCCGCATCATACATCCAGGCTGCCAAAGCATGCAGTATCGAATCGATGATTTTCCCGTCCTGCAATACCTGAATGATTCCGCCCGCCAATCCCACGACAAGGGCTGCCGAAAGCATGTCTTTCGCACCCACTAAAAACAATCGGATAATATCGTCCGTTTTCCTCCCTGCAGCAAATCCGGACAAGATGCCCATCGCCAGGAAAAGAGCGGAGATTTCACGCAGATACCACCCGTAGCCCATAACTCCCGTCACCAAAAACAGAATGGTGAATGCCAATATGACCAAAATAAAGAAATGGAACGATTTTCTCAGTCCCAACCACCCTAATAAAGCAAACAAGGCTGTCAGGACCGGCACGGCACAAAAGCGGATTGCGGCAGCGCCCACCCGGAACTCTGTCTGCGGATAATGCCAGGAAAACAAGAGCAACGCTGCTAAAATGATAAAATAAATATACCAGGACTGGCGGTAAGCCGCATACTCTATACGGACCTCAGCCTGCGCTTCCCTCTTGCGCCAATACTCATCGGCTTTATACATGGGAGAACGCAACGGATTATTCCGAACTTTTTCCCCATACCATAAAACACAGCCGATTAAAAAGAGCGTTAATATCACCCAACATACCAAACGGTATTCAAACCCCGAAAACAAAGGGACATCGGAAAGTCCCTGCGCAATTCCTATCGTAAAAGGATTCAGCACCGCCCCGGAAAAACCGACATGAGCTGCTACATACACCATACACAAACCGGTGATGGAATCATAACCCATAGAAATGGCAAGTGGCACGACAATAATCACAAAAGCCAGCGTCTCCTCACTCATACCGAAAACTGCACCAAACAAACTGAACAAAACAATCACAGCAGCCACAATAATCCGGTTTACGCCCAACCTTCTCATTATTCCGTAACGCTCCAACCTGCGGGACGAACGCAAGAAAGACAAGATACCCGCATCTATGGCTTTACTATCATTCAAAATCTGAAATGCACCGCCGATAATCAGCAAAAAAGCAATAATCCCCGCCTGCATCTCAAACCCGTCCAGCAAAGAAGCAAAAACCTGCCACGTCTGCGGAGATGGCTCTACCCGGTGAAAAGAATTTTCGACAATAACAGTCCGCTTCACACCATTTACGTCCGAAACCACCCTGTCGTATTCTCCGGCGGGAACAATCCATGATAAAACGGCACACAACACAATAATTGAAGCCAGAATAGTATAGGTATGGGGAATTTTCTTCAACAACGCCATAAAGGAAAATTTAATCCGGACGAAGGTACCAAAAAGTTCAATCCTGCACAACCCGGGGAAAATCGGTTGAAAGACTAACAAAACACAACAATCCTTTTGACGCCTTGTAAAATATTTGCAATTTTGCTTCGATTAAACACACAAACAAACTACCGATATGAAAAAAACGAAAGCCGCCATCGTAGGCTATGGCAACATCGGGAGATATGTATTGGAAACACTGCAAACAGCTCCCGATTTCGAGATTACGGGCATTGTACGCCGCGATGCCTCAAACATTCCTTCTGAGCTAAAACCTTACAAAGTTGTCAGCAACATCAGCGAACTGCCCCAAACGGACGTAGCCATTCTCTGCACACCCACACGCAAAGTGGAAGAGTATGCTTCCGAAATACTTGCCAAAGGCATCCACACCGTAGACAGTTTTGACATCCACACCCAGATTCCGGAACTGCACCGGCAGCTGCATACCATTGCCCAGCAACACAACCGGGTAGCAATCATGTCTGCCGGCTGGGACCCGGGAAGCGACTCCATCGTACGCGCCCTGCTGGAAGCCTGTGCGCCCAAAGGCATCACCTATACCAACTTCGGACCGGGCATGAGCATGGGGCATACAGTTGCCGTAAAAGCCATTGAAGGTGTAAAAGCGGCATTGTCCATGACCATTCCTACGGGTACAGGCATCCATCGCCGAATGGTGTATATCGAACTAAAAGACGGATACGATTTTAAAAAAGTGGCGCAAGACATCAAAAACGATCCTTATTTCGTAAACGATGAAACCCACGTCATGCAGGTAGAAAGCGTGGATAACCTGCTGGACATGGGCCACGGCGTAAACCTTACCCGCAAAGGAGTATCGGGCAAAACCCAAAACCAGCTTTTTGAATTCAACATGAAGATCAACAATCCGGCATTAACCGCCCAGATCATGGTCTCCTCAGCCCGCGCCGCCATGCTGCAAAAACCCGGTTGCTACACGCTGATTGAAATCCCTGTCATTGACCTTCTCTACGGCGACCGCCAGGAACTCATCAAGCATTTGGTATAAAAAAAGCGGAACAATGAAGAAATGGAAAAACATTTTTCCATTTCTTCACAGCTCCACTTCTCCCTTCCGGCATTTCACCCCTTCCATGCCAGCCAAGCCCGTTCCTTCGACATCAATTATTTAGTTTTAATACAGCGGACACTGTTCCAATCGTTAGCCCCTTTTATAATACCATAGGCATAATCATACCCTGAAGAAGGAGCTGCCCCCCCGGAGGCAAAACCGGCATAAGCACCCATGACCTGGGTTGCCCACCAACATCCTGTTGAGCCAATACCTCTGAATCTTCCTCCTTGGGAGGCAATCCGGTGCCCTCCTTTTTGTACATTCCAACTCGTACTCCAATTACTTCGTAAAGCATTCCATTCCGCCGGTGTCGGTATATGCCATCCCGAAGGACAGATTCCTTGGACTCCTGTCGTGCTTGCAGGGACATTATTCATGGCCATATACCACGTATACATACCACCATACTGATCGCAATTGCTTTCCTGATTATTGTAACAATATTTCGTACTGTTTATAGTTCCGTAATTTAAATTTTTACCCATCCAACACTGGTCTCCGATTTTTACCGCAGGATATGTTTTCCCGTCACGAATATCCGTTAATGTATTTACATCAGGTACATTAGCTACTGTTGCTGTTTCAGAATATGTTACACAAGTACCGCGTTTTATTAAACAGCGATAATTACCAACATCTGCAACAGTTGTCGGGGATTTTATGTAAGTTGAATTTGTTGCTCCCGCAACGTTCACGCCTTCTCTTTGCCATTGATAAGATGCCGTATTTCCATCTTTTATTTCGACCTGAAGTACAAAAAAGTCACAAGATCTGTCTGTATTACGAGGCTGTGTTGTGATAACTATCGGTGCAGAAACAACAACACTTATTGTAGTGAAAGTTTCTCCCATTGCACAAGTCCCTGTTCTCTTAAATTGGTAGACAACAGGGGATGCTGTTGTATTTTCGATATTATCATATATTAAACTTGCAGCAGTTGCCTCCTCTATTAAAATATACTGAGCCTCCCCAGGCTTCTTCACATACCAGTTGTATTGAAAACGAACATTCGGCAAATCAGTACAGAAAGCCTCCTTGATATTCACGATTTCCGCTTCCTCTCCCGGACAAAGAGTGTCATGGGAAGCCTGTATTTCACCTCCGTCAATCTTCATGCCCGACATATTGTATACTCCCCGGAACCCTACCGTGCTGTCCCGCCGGGTAATGCTCGTGAAATAATTCATCGCTTCCGACCGGTCGGAAGTCCTTAACAAACTATCAACACTGTTATAGCCTCCGCCCCGAACACCGTAACTGCCCGCTGCCGTATTCCAATAGGCAGCGTTATACTCTCCCGTCCCGCAACTGCTTCCGTCAAAATTCATGTAATTCACATTCACACACAGCTCTTTCACATTTCCGCTCATCTCCATCACGCCCCAATACGTCGCGCCCGATTGTGCCTGATTTGTGGCGGAAGTGGCAAACATTCCGCAACGTACCGGACCATTCACCTTATTGCTTGTGCCGCTGTTCACATTCTTTGCCGCGCTGTTCGCCTGTTCCCGTTCATCCCCCGCATAAGCCAGGTCACCGAAAGAAGACAACGCATTTACTCCGTTATTCGTATTCCACGCATATTCCCCTTCTGCGGGTAATTGAGGATACGGGCGGCGGCAGGCCTTTTCGTATTCCAGTTCACTCATCGGACGCAAACCGCTCCAACTGCAATACGCCATCATATCCTCCACACTCATGTAATTACAAGCCAATGTCTGTCCGTCATCCGAGGAAAACAAATCATTCCCCGGATTCAGATTGTTCCCGAACACGACAGGAGTATTTGCTTGCCGCTGCTCCACGAACACGATACCGTTCCGACAACTCGGTGCGTGAAGGTCTCCGAACACGTAATCCCCTTTCTTCATCGTAGAGAAATTGTTATTCGCTACCCTCGCTTTTTGCTGCTCCAACGTCAGGGAGTTGAGAAACTCCACATACTGCTCCTGGCTCGTCTCGTACTTCATCACATAGAACCCGGCATACCCTTTCGGGTAAGAGGCGGAAAGTTGAAGTTTCTCGCTCAGATTGTTCCGGGCAACACTGTAATAAAGCACCTCTTCCGAATCAATCCGCAGGGGAGGCACTTCCTGCTCCCACAATGCCACGTCATAAATCACCAGATAATTGCCCGTCTCACGGAAACGGTAATACTGATATGCGCCCGGATTCGTTATCCTGTGCTTACTTAACGTCTGACTCCAGGCCGAACCGTTTCCGCTCCACAGGACAGACCAGTTATTCCCGTCATTACTGCCCTCCAGATAATAGCCCGAACCGCCGTAATGCGTGCGGATGGTAAAATAAAGCATCTCTTTCTTACTGCCGAAATCAATCATAAACCATTCATCGGAATTGCCCGCGGAATGATAATGGCTGTTGATGTTATTGTCGATGGCATTCTGCAGACCGTAAGAAGGATGCAGGATATTCCCGCCATATACGGAAGAGGCGTCCAAGCTTTTATAGCCGTTCAGGCGGATCGGATTGCGTTCCGTCCCGAACGCTTCATGGAAGGAAAGATGCGATACACCGTCGCCCAGATAGTAGCTGTTGTATGGAACGTACACCATCTCAATGGCATGGACAGCGACATAGATACCATTCAACGCATCACCGAAATCGCTTTTCGTCAGTCCCGTACCACTGAGAGGCCATTTCGCCTGCAAGCGCACACTGACATTCCCTTCCGAGATGCCGTTGCGCATCACGTAAAGACCGTTGACTTTCCCACTGTTGGCGCCGACCATGTAGGCGTAACCGCCACCCTCGTTCCCTGACGAGGGATTCAACACGTGACCGGAGGACGAGAGATACACATGCTGCCAGGGATTCTCCAGTCCCCGTTTTTTGTACTTGAAGAACACCCAGGCGGCATCCCAGTTGAAGTCATCGCGCCACGAATTGTCCCAACGGAGGGTCACTTCAATGACGGCGGTATCGGCACCGACAAAATTCACAATCCGCGTCTTGCCCTCCACCCGGATGTTGTTCGCCCTGACGCCCGTTATCGTACACAACACCAATAACAAGGGCAATACTAGTAGACACACACGTACACATCCAAATAATTTCTTCATTCCGAAAATTACTTAGCACCTTGAAAAGTCCCCCGAAAGGCCGGTTAATAAAAGAGAAAGCGTGGGAACTTTAGTTTATTTGGTAAAAGGTACGACCAAGCACCCACATCGAAATAAACAGTTACCCACGCTTAGCCGGGTATATAGTGAGTATATACGGCAAACGTGAGCGTTTGTACTGCTTATCCTTCGATGTTAAAAATTGGTCGTTTCTTTACCAAGGATAAAACTAAACGCTTCAAATAAAATATGTCCGCTGCGATGGAATACGCTTATTCGCTATCGTAGCGAAACAAAGGTAAGAAAAAAGTTGAAACAATTTCAACCTTCCCATGCCACAAAAACCCGGTCCCATTGTATCGCATTATCGATGAAATAGTATAGTTTTGCATAAAGTTCATCTTTTTGACTATGACCGACCAATTAAAAGAAGAAATATACCAGGCATGCGAAGTGCTGAAAAAAGGAGGAGTCATTCTTTATCCTACAGATACAATCTGGGGATTAGGTTGTGACGCGACGAACCAAGAAGCCGTAAATCGGATTTACGACATCAAACAACGGGCGGACCACAAATCGATGCTGGTACTGCTGGACGATGCCGGGAAAATTGCTTCTTATGCCGATGTACCGGACATTGCCCTGCAACTGATTGAGGTCTGCGACAAACCGACCACGATTATTTACCCCAATGCCCACCATCTGGCTGAAAACCTGATTGCCGAAGACCGAAGCATCGGTATCCGGATTACACACGAAGAGTTTTCCAAATCGCTCCTTTACCGGTTTCGCAAACCCATTGTGTCTACTTCCGCCAATATCAGCGGCCAACCTACTCCCCAATGTTATGCAGAAATCAGCGAAGAAATCAAAAATGCCGTCGATTACATCGTCGGTTTCAGACAGACAGAAAACAAAGCCTGTACACCTTCCAGCATCATTAAATTAGGCATCAACGGAGAAGTTCAAATCATTCGCAAATAAACTATTTTCAAATCCCGATACCCGTATGGCTCTTATTCTGAATATCGACACGTCCACTTCCGTCTGTTCCGTAGCCCTGGCACAAAACGGACAGCCTCTGGCTTTAAAAGAGAACAAGGAAGGCTTAAACCACTCCCTGTTATTGGGAACTTTCATCAACGATATTTTAAAAGAAAACGGGACAGAGGTCTCTGCATTGGATGCCATAGCCGTAAGCATGGGTCCCGGCTCCTATACCGGTCTGCGCATCGGCGTCTCCATGGCAAAGGGACTGTGTTACGGAGCCTCCAAACCGCTAATCGCCGTAAATACGTTGCAAGCCCTGGCACAATCCGTTTCTTCCCGGATACAAGAAGAAGCATTATATTGCCCTATGATTGACGCCCGCCGAATGGAAGTTTATACCGCCTTGTTTGACAAAGACAACCGCACCATTCAGGAGACGAAAGCGGAAATCATCGACCCAACCTCTTTTTTGGAGATCTTAGCCCTTCAGCCTGTCTACTTTTTCGGAAATGGCAGCGACAAAGTAAAAAGCATCCTGACCTCCCCGCAAGCCCGTTTCTTAGCAAATATTGAGACCTCCGCCACCAATATGGTGCAGCTGGCAGAACAAAAATACGAAACCCGGAATTTTGAGGACGTCGCTTATTTCGAACCTTTTTATCTCAAGGATTTCATCGCCACCACCCCCAAGAAGAATATTCTGAAAATATAGAAAGTTTTTATTATTTTTGCGTACAGAAAAATTAATCAAAATAACATCAACAGAATGGCAACAACAGCTGATTTCAAAAACGGATTATGTATCGTATTTAAAGACGATTTATATACAATCGTTCAGTTTCAACATGTAAAACCGGGTAAAGGTCCCGCTTTCGTCAGAACAAAGCTGAGAAACGTAAAAACCGGCAGAGTATTGGAAAACACGTTCACTTCCGGTATAAAAATCGACACCGCCCGCATCGAACGCCGTCCGTATCAGTTCCTCTACAAAGACGGAGAAGACTATGTGATGATGCACACAGAAACCTATGACCAGGTAAATATTCCGATGGATTTAATCAATGCCCCCCAATTCCTGAAAGAAGGCGATGCCGTAGAAATGGTAGTACATGCCGATACGGAAACACCTTTATACGTTGAACTGTTACCGAGCGTTGTACTGGAAGTAACCTACACCGAACCCGGATTAAAAGGAGATACGGCATCTTCAACCGCATTAAAACCGGCAGAAGTGGAAACCGGCGCCAAAGTAATGGTTCCGCTTTTCATTGAAATGGGTGAAAAAATCCGCATCAACACAGCCGAAGGTTCTTACATGGAAAGAGTAAGATAGAAAACGTCCTGTTCAGTACCTGATCAAAATTTTAGATTGTAAATTGAAACAATTTACAATCTAAAATTAAATTTCGAGCACGTTCTCCGGTTCGCAACTCATTTCCCTGATTACCTGCTCTGCGGCATTCTGTTCCGCCTCTTTTTTGGAAGCCCCTTTGCCGCACCCTTTCAAGTCGTCTGCAATCAAAATTTTACAAATAAAACGGTTTCTCCGGCTACGGAAGTTCTCCTCCACCTTAAAGGAAATTTCCATTTTATTCTTTTGCCCCCATTCAATCAGGCGGCTTTTATAATTCCGGTCAACCGTCACCAGGTCTTTAATATTAAAGAAATTGGGGAAAATAAACTTATCGATGAACTTTTTGGTATTGGCAAATCCCTGGTCCAGAAACATGGCTCCGATAAAAGCTTCAAACACATCTCCGTAAACATGTTTATTCCGGGATATGTCCGATTTTGCAACAACAGCCTTATCCAAACCGATATTTATTGCCAATTCATTGAGGGATTCACGACTCACCACTTTTGAGCGTACACGGGTCAGAAACCCTTCATCTTTTAAAGGAAAGAATTTATAAAGTAACTCAGCCACGATAGCTCCCAATACGGCATCGCCTAAAAACTCCAGTCGCTCGTAATTCAAAACTTTTCCGTCTTTCGTATAACGGGAAGCGGATTTGTGAAGCAAAGCCAGTTTGTAGAGATTCCGGTTGCCGGGAACAAAGCCGATCTGAGAAATAGACAATCCATAAAACTTATCTTTACGATGAAGATAAAGTCTTATGGATTGAATTATTTTCCTAACCACACCTAAAGGAATTCAGAGGTGATTATTTTTTGATTACAACACATGCATTGTGTCCGCCAAAGCCAAACGTATTACTGATGGCTACATTTACCTTTCTCTTCTGCGGCGTATTGAACGTGAAATTCAATTTCGGATCCAATTCCGGGTCAAGAGAATGGAAATTGATGGTCGGAGGAACAATATCATTTTTCACGGCCAACACACAAGCAATTGCTTCAATTGCTCCGGCTGCACCGAGTAAATGTCCTGTCATTGATTTTGTCGAACTGATATTCAACTCGTAAGCATGTTGCCCAAAAGCCTTCTGAATAGCCTTCGGTTCAGCCACGTCACCCAAACCGGTAGATGTTCCATGTACATTCACATAATCTACATCTTCTGGTTTTAAGCCGGCATTTTCCAAAGCTCCCAGCATCACATCACAGGCACCTTCTCCGTTGGGATCGGGAGCCGTCATGTGGTATGCATCACAGTTGGCGCTTCCGCCCGCCAGTTCTGCATAAATCCGGGCACCTCTTTTCACTGCATGCTCGTACTCTTCAATAACAAGACTTGCACCACCTTCACCGATTACAAATCCGTCTCTCTCCGCATCGAAAGGACGGGAAGCTGTTTTCGGGTCATCATTGCGGGTAGAAATCGCCTTCATGGCACTGAAACCGCCTACTCCCGGAACGCTGATAGCAGCTTCCGATCCGCCGGCAACAATCACATCAGCTTTTCCCAACCGAATGATATCTAATGCATCAACCAAAGCATGAGCCGAAGAAGCGCAGGCGGAAACTGTCGTATAGTTCGGACCTTTAAAACCATTTTCGATGGCTATCATTCCGCCGGCCATGTTGGCAATCATTTTAGGTATAAAGAACGGGTTGAAACGCGGCGTACCGTCTCCGAGTGCAAAATCCCTGCATTCTTCAAAAAACGTCTGTAAACCGCCGATACCAGCCCCCCATATCACACCTATCCGCCTTTTGTTCTCCTGTTCCAGATCCAGACCGGAATCCTTAATCGCTTCTCTGGCGGCAATGATTCCGAACTGAGTGTAGAGGTCCATTTTACGGACTTCCTTCCGGTCAAAATAGGCCGTAGGCTCGTAATCTTTCACTTCACAGGCAAACTGTGTACGGAAATTGGATGCATCAAAACGAGTAATCGGACCGGCGCCACTGACACCTTTCATCAAATTGTCCCAAAACTCCGGCACACTCTTACCAAGCGGGTTTATGGTTCCTAAACCTGTAATTACTACTCGTTTCAAAGTCATAAAATTATCTGTTGTTTTTTACTTTGCGTTAGCTTCTACATAAGAGATAGCGTCACCTACCGTTGTGATCTTTTCTGCCTGATCGTCCGGAATAGTAATGTTGAATTCTTTTTCCAACTCCATGATCAATTCCACTGTATCCAAAGAATCAGCACCCAGATCATTCGTAAATGTAGCTTCCGGAGTAACTTCTGATTCATCCACTCCTAATTTATCAACGATAATAGCTTTTACTCTGCTTGTAATGTCAGACATAACCTTAAATTTTAATTAGACATAATTAACTCTATGCGAAAAACACGCGCATAATTATCAAAATTCGGAGGCAAAGTTAGAGTTTATTTTTTTTCTAAAAAATTTTTTGGCAGGAATATAACTTTTACTAACTTTATCGCACTGATTCTTAATTAATTACACACATGAAAAAAATAGCAATATTTGCCTCAGGCTCAGGTTCTAACGCTGAAAATATCATCACCGCTTTGGCAAATAATCCCGATATAACGGTCGATTCCATCTTCTGTAATGTGCCGGACGCCTATGTCTTGGAAAGGGCAAAAAAATTCCACATTCCCGCCGTCGTATTCAACCGCAAAGAGCTGAATGACCCGGCAAACATATTGCACCAGCTCCGGGAACGGCAAATCGACTTTATCGTACTGGCAGGCTTCCTTTGGCTGATGCCCCCGGCCATCACGACTGCTTATCCAAACCGCATTGTCAATATCCATCCGGCTCTATTACCTGCCTACGGCGGGAAAGGGATGTATGGCTCACGGGTGCATGAGGCCGTCATTGCCGCCGGAGAAAAGAAAAGCGGCATTACTATTCACTACGTCAACGAACATTACGACGAAGGGAACATCATTTTCCAAGCCAGTTGTGACATCATTCCGGAAGACACGCCCGACACCCTGGCACAAAAAGTACATGCCCTGGAATATGAACATTTCCCGCATGTCATCATAGAAACAATTTCTAAACTCCGGTAACCGGAGATAAGCTCTGTAACACTCGGTCCTATGAAATTCACCCACTTTCACGTCCATTCCCAATATTCCATACTCGACGGTGCCGCCAGTATTCCCGGATTGATTGACAAAGCCCTTGCCGACGGCATGCCCGCGTTGTCGCTGACCGACCACGGCAACATGTTCGGCATCAAACTATTTTACGACACCTGCCGGAAAAAGGGCATCAAACCGATTTTAGGCTGCGAAGCCTACGTCGCCCGGGTCTCCCGATTCAACAAAGAAAAACCGATAGACCGCTCCGGTGAACACCTTATCATATTGGCAAAAAACCTGAAGGGCTACAGGAATCTGGTAAAACTAACCTCAGCTGCTTTTGTTGACGGTTTCTATTACCGGCCACGTATCGACAAAGAATTATTGGAGAAACACCACGAAGGCCTGATTATTTCCTCTGCCTGTCTGGGTGGGGAAATCGATCAAAAAATCATGGCAGGCGACCTGGAAGGAGCTGAAAAAGCCGCCCAATGGTACAAAGACCTGCTCGGTGACGACTATTACTTAGAGGTAATGCGCCATCCCACCACCGACCCCAAGCAAAGAGCTGAGATATACGACAACCAGGAACTCTGTATCCGGGAAAAACTGAAAATAGCCCAAAAACTGAACATCAAAATCATCGCCACAAATGACGTACATTTTCTGAATGCGGAGGATGCAGAAGCCCACGACCTGCTCATTTGCCTGAACACACGCAAAGATATTGACGACCCCAACCGTATGCGCTACACACGGCAAGAGTGGTTTAAAACCACCCAAGAGATGGTTGACTTGTTTCCCGACCTGCCGGAAGCCATAGAAAACACCCAAGAAATCACTGAAAAAGTAGAAATATACGAACTGGACTCCGACCCGCTGATGCCCGTATTCCCCATTCCCCCCGAACTCGGCACGGAAGAAGAATACCGGGAAAAATTCACCCAGGAGGACCTGTTCAACGAATTTACCCGGGATGAAAAAGGCAACGTCGTCCTCTCTGAAGAAGAAGCCAACAAAAAAATCAAGAAATTAGGAGGATACGACCGCCTCTACCGTATCAAACTGGAAGCCGACTACCTGAAAGAGCTGACCATGAAAGGCGTAACCAAACGCTACGGTGAAAATCCTTCTCCGGAACTCATGGAACGCATCATTTTCGAGTTGCACATCATGAAAACAATGGGTTTTCCGGGCTACTTCCTCATTGTACAGGATTTCATCCAGGCTGCACGTGAAATGGGCGTCATTGTCGGCCCGGGACGTGGTTCGGCAGCCGGAAGCGCAGTCGCCTATTGCCTGGGGATCACAAACATTGACCCGGTAAAATACGACTTACTGTTTGAACGTTTTCTGAATCCCGACCGTATTTCCCTCCCCGATATTGACGTAGACTTCGATGACGCCGGACGCCAGCAAGTATTGGAATGGGTAACACAAAAATACGGAGCAGACAAAGTGGCCCACATCGTTACCTTCGGCAGCATGGCAGCCAAAATGGCCATCAAAGACGTGGCTCGCGTACTGAAACTCGACCTTGCCGAGTCAAACCGACTGGCAAAAATGGTGCCGGAAGCACCGAAAATGACGCTGAAAAAGGCATACAAAGAAAATCCGGACTTAGAAAAAGAAAAAAATTCGCCCAACCCTTTAATATCCAAAACCATTCAGTTTGCCGAAACCCTGGAAGGCTCCGTGCGGCAAACCGGCGTACACGCTTGTGGAATTCTGATTAGCCGGGACCCGCTGACCGACCATATTCCCATTATGCCCACCGAGGGGGAGAGTCTGATGACCACCCAATACGACGGGCACTTTGTGGAACCCATCGGCTTGATCAAAATGGACTTTCTGGGACTACGTACCCTCTCCATCATAAAAACATGCCTGGAAAACATCAAAAAATCCAAACACATCACACTGGATGAAAACGAAATCCCCCTGAACGACGAAGAAACCTTCAAACTTTTCTCCCGGGGCGACACCACAGGCCTGTTCCAATTCGAGTCCCCCGGAATGAAAAAACACCTGCGGGCACTGCAACCGAACCGTTTCGAGGACCTGGTTGCCATGAATGCCCTCTACCGTCCGGGACCTATGGAATACATCCCGCAATTCATCAAACGTAAACACGGGGAAGAACCGATTGAATACGACCACCCCATGATGGAACCCTATCTGAAAGACACTTACGGAATCACCGTATACCAAGAACAGGTAATGCTCCAGTCACGCGCTTTGGGTAATTTTACCCGAGGTATGTCGGATACCCTGCGTAAAGCGATGGGAAAAAAACAATTCGAGATGATGGCCAAACTGAAAGGCCAATTCATCGAAGGTTGTAAAAACAATCCGGAATTTGTAAAAGGAGCCAAAGAAAACGGCAAAGAGGTGGAAACTCTGGTAGATAAAATCTGGGGCGACTGGGAAGCCTTCGCTTCTTACGCATTCAACAAGTCACACTCCGTCTGTTACGCTTACATCGCCTACCAGACCGGTTTTCTGAAAGCCCACTATCCCGCCGAGTTCATGGCTGCCAACCTGAGCAACAACTTGTCACAAATCGAAAAAGTGACAGTATTCATGGACGAATGCAAACGCATGGGACTGAAAGTGCTTGCCCCGGATGTCAACGAATCGGACAATGACTTTACGGTCAATACCCACGGGGACATCCGTTTCGGTATGGCTGCCATTAAAGGGGTCGGTGAAGCCGCCGTCGAAAAAATCATTGAAGAACGGGAGAAAAACGGTCCGTATAAAGATGTATTTGATTTTTTTGAGCGGATAGATTATAAATGCGTCAATAAAAAAACGCTGGAAAACCTGATCATCGCAGGAGGTTTAGACAGCTTCGGTTTCCACCGCGCACAATATATACAACCCGTAGATGCCGTCAGTACCGTACTGGACACATTGGTCAATTTCGGACAGAAAAATCAAAAAGACAGCATGAATCTCCAGGTTTCCCTTTTCGGAGGAATGGAAGGATATGAAGTGGCACGCCCGAACATCCCGCACTGCGAACCGTGGAGCGACCTCGAAAAATCAAAACGGGAAAAGGAACTGATTGGTATTTACCTCACTTCCCACCCGTTGGACAGTTACAAACTGGAAATCAAAGCCATGTGCACTCCTCTGGAGGAACTTTCCGGGAATATGGAGGCCTTCCGGGAAAAAGACATCACCATTGCCGGCATCATTGTCAATATGCGGCAAGGGAAAACCAAAAAGGGCAATGATTTCGGCATCTTGACAATAGAAGATTTCAGCGGCACCTATGAACTCCCGTTTTTCGGAGAAGACTATATCAAATACCGGAATTATTTCATCCTGGAAACAGCCATTTACATCCGGGGAAGGGTACAAACCAAAAAATGGAGCAACGACCCTACTGACCTTTCATTCAACATACAAAGCATCGACTTGCTGGGGGTTATCGGAGATAATTTGATAAAATCCATCACCTTACTGGTCGACATCGAGCAACTGAATATGGAAACGCTCAACGAAATCAACCAGCAATTCATCCAGTCCCAGCATGCAAACAATGCGGAAAAGCACACAGAAGAAAATACGGAAGTACCTCTGAACTTCGTCCTCTATGACAAAAGCGGCAACAATGTCAAAATGTTCTCCCGGAGCTGTAAAATAAACCGTTCCCGAGAATTGTACGAATATTTTGAAAATAATGATGTTATTAAGATGAAAATTAATTAATTTCGCCGGATAAAGTGGAAGAGTGTTCCGCTTCAGGATGTGAACCAATCTATTTCTTATCTTTTCCGTATAAAAAAGAAAAGATATGTAATTTATGAACTTAAAATAATTGATATGGCTATTTCAGTGAATGATTCTAATTTTGAGGAAACTGTTTTACAGGCAGGGCTTCCCGTTTTAGTGGATTTTTGGGCAGAATGGTGCGGACCATGCAAAATGATGCTCCCCATTATTGAGGAAGTTTCAGCAGAATATGAGGGAAAAATTATCGTTGCCAAAGTGGATGTTGACAGCAGTCCTGCCACAGCGGCAAGATTCGGTATCCGGAATATTCCGACAATTCTTTTCTTCAAAAACGGAGAAGTTGTCGACAAACAAGTAGGTGCTGCCCCAAAAACATCACTGGTTGAAAAAATAAAGGCTGTACTTTAAAAAATAACGGAGAATCCGGAACCAATACCCTTTTCGTGATTCTCCGTTTTATTTATCTCCGTTTCGATATGGCTGCCATCTTAGAGGAAATCATCCAATATGAACAATTTGACAATCTCGAATTCATCGCTTCACAGATCGTATCGGGATTTATCACAGGATTGCACCGCAGCCCCTACCACGGTTTTTCGGTCGAATTTGCAGAACACCGGGTATACAACAACGGGGAATCGACCAAACACGTAGACTGGAGACTCTACGCCCGCACGGAAAAACTTTTTGTCAAACAGTATGAAGAGGAAACCAATTTACGCTCTTATATCGTACTGGACACCTCTTCTTCCATGCTTTTTCCTTACAAATCGGACAACAAGATCTCCAAACTTCATTTTTCGGTGTATTGTGCCGCATCACTCATTTACATGCTCCGCAAACAACGCGATGCTTCGGGCATCTGCCTCTTTTCGGATAAAATCGAAACACTGACGGATTCCAGGCTTTCTCCCACCCATGCCCAGATGAAATACGCCTTGTTGCAAAATCTGCTGCGGGAAAATGCCGTCTCTCTGAACAAACCGACCGCTACGGCAGAGGTGCTCCACCTATTGGCCGACAGCATCGACAAACGGGCTTTGGTCATTATCTTTACCGACATGTTCTCCAACGGCAATACGGAAGAACTGTTTTCCGCCTTGCAACACCTGCGCTACAATAAACATGAAATCATTCTGTTTCATGTCAAAGACAAGCGCATGGAAGAACAATTCGAATTTTCCAACCGTCCCCACATTTTCATCGACATGGAAAGCGGGCGGGAAATCAAGTTCTCTCCCAACGAAATCAGGGAAACCTATAAGGAAAAAATCAAGGAATTTTACCAGGAAATCAAACTCCGCTGCGGACAATATCACATCGATTTCGTAGAAGCGGACATCAACGAAGGCTTCCGCGAAGTGCTGCTTCCCTACCTCATCAAACGGAGCAAACTTTATTAATTTTCTTCTTTTTTCAATTCATCGTAATAAGCAAAAATCCGGGCCACATCTTCCTGATTGATTTTCAGCTTATTTTCCTTACAAAATCTCTCGACATTAGCCGCATGTCCTCGGAATACCCGGAAGAAATCCTTCTTAGTACGGGGCAACACAGTTATCTCTGCATCCTCTATATTATAATATAAGGTATGCTGCTGCCGGAAAGCATCCTTTTCGCGTTCCTGATAGCCGTTGGCCTCCCTGCCTTTCTCTATTTTACAGGTATGAAGCAAAAAAACATTACCAAAAGTACCCCGATAAAGCAATTCCAGAATCCCTTTTTTCATCTTACTTCCCCAGTAATATTCGTCGTAAACGAAAATACGGTCTCCGATTTTCACATCCCGGACCTGTTCCGACAAATTCAGACTGCGAATGGAATCCTGTTCATTCTTCAACAAAATCTGGTCCGCATACACAAAATATTTCATCGGATACTCCAACACCTGTCCGGATTCCATCACCACCCGTCCGGCAAGCCACTCACTCTCCAAAAAAGGATTACCATCATAATACCGGCCAATCGTCTCAAAAGAAGCAACCTCCGGCAACATGCTCAACCGGAAATTATTCATCGTAGAGTTGATACTATTTACGTCCTGTGCCCGTAGAACACAGATACAACCGAAAAAGAAAGAAATCAAAAATAATTTTTTCATATAGCCTCCAAATTTAACCACTCATCTTAAAAAAATAGGCTGTCATCCCTTCGTCCGACAGCCTATATCATCACATTATGTCAAAAAGAAAAATATTTCTACTCTTCCATTTTTTCCATAGTTGTAACAAATGGGAACCAACCGCTGTAACTTGCATTCAAAACACCATAAGTCCCCGTTACGATACCTTTATAGCTAACTTCACAAATGACAGGCCCATTTACTAAACTTGAACCCTGTACATTAAAAAAGTACATAGGTCCACCACTATTATGCGTATACATATACTGACCCATTGGGATTTGTATCTGAGAATTATCCCAATCAACAATTCCTTTCAAAACAGCAGATGTACCCCAAATCCCCTTGATTGCAATCGTATCTCCATTAATTTGTTCTATCTCCATACCATAAGGATCACCATCCGGTTCTCCATTTTGGGTATCAGCAGCCAACCAATCTCCTTCCAACCAATCCATATTGAATTCAAAGAAGCGGCTCAAGCTCAATTTACATACGGTAGTCGTTCCTTCCTGAATCATGCCTTCATCAGCATTTAATTTCAAGGTCAACGTCACCCCTTCCGGAGTCAGATTATCATAATTTCCCTTGATCTGCAGTTTTCCGACATACTCACCTGCCGGAATTTTCACAGTCTTGGATACAAAATCAAAATCCGTTCCTTCTACCGCCGTCGTATTGGCTGCATCAACAGCCACGGTAAACGTACGGTCCTCACTACTTTTGTTGGCACATCCGACTTCAATTGAAATAATTCCGTCTTCACCGGCACGGATAGCTTTGGAAACGGTAGCTTCCGAAAACGAAACGAAGTCCGGACCGCTGTATGTAATAGTATCATTCTCACAGCCTGTCAGAAACAATGCAGACAAGGCTATAAATAATATATATATATTCTTCATAATCATCAATAATTTTAATATCCGCTATTCTGTTGTATTTGAGGATTGGCATTCGTTTCATGGGTCGGAATAGGCCATACGAAACGGAAGTCATTCACCTCTTTACTGATTGCAGTAGAATTGGCATTGTTGTTCAGATAAACAAACGTGCCGTTCTGCGGAACACGACCGGAGAATCCGATACCGTAACGCTTCAAATCCCACAACCGGTAACCTTCCATATAAAATTCTCTCAGACGTTCTTTGCGAATCTCATTCGTCAAGGCTTCTCCAGTATAAGACTGAGCTATGTATCCGGCAATACGTTTCGTTCTAAAAGCATTCAGATAAAGCAGTGCATTCGTTGCATCCCCCGATTCATCATACGCTTCAGCCAAAATCATATACATCTCGGCAATACGCAAAATCTTCGGCATATTCACGAAATTCGTCGCTCCTGTGTACAAGGCAGGATTACCCGGATATTTCGTACAATAATACAGTTTAACCGTTCCCGATGAAAAGGTCATTTCCCCTTCTTTAAAATAAGCTCCGAAGCGCAGGTCATTGGCCTTGTCATACAAATCAAGAACCGTCTTTGTAGGAATGAAATCCGGTTGAATCTTTGTTCCGCTTGCCGACTTATCAATCAGAATAGCACCGTTGGCACTTCCCATCTGTCCCGTTTTAAATATCGGCTGGAAAATGGTTTCCGTAGACTCATCATTAATCCACATTTTTTTCATATCCTGAGCAGAAGTAACCAGCGGATAAGCATCCCCGTCCACCAACGGTTTAGCAGCAGCAATAGCTGTCGGATAATCTTTCATCTGCAAAGCCACTCTCGCCTTCAAAGCCATAACGGCATCTACCGTCACATAGCCGGAATTAGATTCGCCCGGTTCTGCAACATATTTCGCAGCTGAATCCAAATCCCCCTTTATCAAAGCATAAGTTTCAGCCAACGAAGAACGGGCAGGATAAGAAGAAGAACTGCTGGAAGGCGCATACTTCTTTACCAAAGCAACTCCCAAATCACTGCTTGCCGTTGAAGAATTATAAGCTTTACAGAAACGGAGAGTCAATTCATTGTAAGCCAAAGCACGCATAAAATAAGCATCTCCCAAGGCACGTTTTGCAATTGCCTGGTCTGCCGAAGAAAACGTGGGAATCAAATCTCCCGATTTTTCTATCAACAAGTTGCAGTTACTGATGAGAGAATAGAACGTCGGCCACTGACCGCCACCGTCTTCTGCCGTAAACTGCCAACGGTAAAAACTACCGTAAGTATTGGAATAGTCGATAACGGCATTCAATCCGTCTGCCTGTATTTCCGGTTGTAAAACAAAATCTCCTGTAAACTGTCCCCGAACATAAGCATAAAAACCATTCCGGAAATTTTCAAAATCGCTCGCTGTTTGCAAAGCCTCATCGGTAGGAATTTTATCATAGGGGTACTTGTCCATATCGCAGGACGCAAATACCAGACACCCGATACCGATCAATGTATATAATATCTTTTTCATCTGCATAAATTTAAAAATTAGAAGTTCAACTCAACACCGAATTCATACTGTCTCGTATTGGGATATTTTCCCATAGACAAATTCGAATCGATTTCCGGGTCGTATCCGGTATAATCGGTTATAGTCCAAAGATTACGTCCGATGGCATATACTCTGGCTCCTTCTACGAAACCGGTTTTCTTCAACAACTGTTTCGGGAATGAATAAGACAATGTCAGATTCTTCAAGCGTACAAAAGAAGCATCTTCTAAGAAACGGTCATCCATCTGTATCTGCTCTCCCACTTTAGGAATATCCGTTCTCTGTCCCGGAGTTGTCCAGATATTTAACAATCTCTTAGATTGATTGCTCTCTGCAGCAAACCCTGGATTTTCAACGAAATAACGGTCGTTGTTCCACATGTATTTATTAGCCACCCAAGTAAAATCTGCATTCAGGGAGATACCTTTCCATGCTAAAGAGGTAGCAAAACCTCCCGCCCAGGGAGCAAACCGACTTTTACCTATAAACTGTTTCAGATCATCCGAATAGGTCTCAGTTACACCACCTTCCGGAGTGTACCAAAGCTGTTTACCGTTAGCTGGATTCACACCGGCATATTTGACATAGAAAAATTCGCCGAATTCATGTCCTTCCGCATATTTCAAACCCGTACCAGCCTGTACGAAATTCTCGAATCCTTCATACAATTTTACAATCTCATTCTTGTTATAGTTGAAATTAGCACTCACATTCCAGAAGAAATTCCCTTTGTGGAAAATATCGTAACTGATTGAAAAGTCAATACCCGTATTCGTCATTTTACCGACATTACCATAAGCCGACGAATGTCCGGTGGTATAAGAGAACGGCACACTCATCAACATATCCGTGGTCGTCTTTTTATAGAATTCCACATCCACATTCAGTGCGTTCAGCAAACGACCGGAAACTCCCACATTCCAGGATTTTACGGTTTCCCAAGTCAAGCCGTTGTTCTGCACACCGGAAAGCCACCATGCCGCAGCATCATTATACTGACCGTTTCCGATAGAACCGATATACATATAATCGTCAATACCGGAGTTACCCGTAGAACCGTAACTTAATTTCAAACGCAAATCATCCACTACATCCACATTTTCCAGGAACGATTCCTTTTTCACATTCCACATCAGACCCAAAGAATAGAACGTACCCCAACGCTCATCTTCCGGGAACAAAGAAGAACCGTCCCGACGAACAGAAGCATCGAAGTAATATTTGTTCTGATAATCATAATTAAAACGTGCAAAATACGAATTGTATACGGTCTCTGTAATTCCCGAACCGAAAGCACCACTCTCTGCCGGAGTTTGGGAAGCAGAAAGCAACATCAAACGCCGGTCACTATGTCCGATTGTCGTAGCATTAAACGTCTCGTTTTTCTGAACAATAGATTCCTGCCCCAACAACAATGAAAAATGGTGATCTTCTTTTACATCCATCTTATACTCTGCCGTATTGGTGAATGTGAAAGAATAAAAACGCTGGAAAGATTCCCGTACTGTTCCACTATTTCCATTTAAGTCTCCCGGATAATATTTATAGTTATTACGCCAATCAAAGGCATCAGCAGATTGTTGAGCCCGGATGGTCAAGCCTTTCACCGGAGTTAACTGAATAAAGGTATTTCCCATAATACGGGTCATCTTCTGTGCCTGTGGCTGCATTTCCATAATGTAAGCAGCGTTATATTTTCCCATTTCATCACTCCAAATCCAAGGTTCCCCCCATTTGATGTTACCGTGATCATCATACGTATAAGTATAAGGAGAATAAGAAGGATCTGCCCATTTGGCGAAGTTCACCGGATTATACCAACCATTCGTTGTTGAAAACGTAGTCTTATATTTCTCGTGTGACAATCCTAAATTCACACCCACTTTCAACCAAGGTGCGATTTTCGAATCCACATTGGAACGCAAAGTCATACGTTGCAATCCGGAATGATGAGTGATACCGTCCTGGTTAAAATAACCGGCAGAAAAATAGTAATTGCTCTTTTCCGAAGCTCCTGTAACGGAACCGTCCAATTGGTAAGTCGGGGAATTGCTTTTAAAAAGAAAATCTTTCCAATCGGTATCCACATTGTATTTTGTAGCCCATTCCTTATGTGCCTGAAAAGCGGCATTCGTTTTCAACCCCGGATTGATGATCTCCTGAAATCCCAAATATTCCTGGGCATTCATCATATCCAGATTGTCCACTGCCATCTGCGACCACCCGTATTGTGCACGTATCTGCATTTTAGGCTTTTCTCCTAATTTACCGCGCTTGGTCGTAATTACCAACACACCGTTTGCAGCACGAGCTCCGTAGATAGCGGTAGCCGAAGCGTCTTTCAACAACACCACATTTTCAATATCATTGCTGTTAAGAGCCCGGAAGGCGGAAGACGTTACCGGCGTTCCATCAACAATCAACAAGGGCGTATTGCTGGCATTCATGGAATTCACACCTCTCAAACGCATAGAAAATCCGGCACTCGGTTCTCCGGATGCCGTATACACCTGCAATCCGGCCACCTGTCCCTGCAAAGCATCTGCCACGTTAGCCACCGGGCGGTCTTTCAATTTCTCTTCTTTCACCGTAGAAACACTACCCGTGATAGAACCTAATTTCTGCGTTCCGTACATCCCTTCAATCACCACCTCATCCAACATCTCCGCATTAGCCTCCAACTCTACATTTATTACAGTCTTTCCGGCAACCGCTACTTCCTGCGATTTCATACCGATAAATGAAAAGACCAACACTTCATTTTCTTTCACTTTCAAAGAAAACTTTCCATCCATATCCGTTGCGGTTCCCTGAGAGGGATCGCTCTTCAAGGAAACAGATACCCCTGGCAACGGCATCCTGTCCTTTTTGTCAATAACCATACCGGTTACCTCCCGCGTCTGCGAGAAACATATCTGTATCCCCGCAAACGCAAAGAACACAAATAGTCCAATCAATTTTCTCATACATTTTAATTTTAAGTTAGACATATTTAGGCTGTTTTGTTTTCTAACCGTTAAAATGTGTATCAAAATTCACCCGCCTTTGTTAAAATATTCTTAAAATTATTCCTCTAAAAGAAGTGATACCTGCTTGGTAAGCATGTGACACACATTTATTTTCTTGATTTTAAATTATTTAGTTGTTTCTAATAATAGCTGCCCTATCTAAAAATCGCTTTTTTAAGAAATTCTTAACGCAACAAAAATACAATAATGCAAATATATGTAAAAGATTATATCTTACAACATCTGCGGGAAATATTTTCATTATGTAATCGATTGCTGTGACTTTTTTTTGATAAAGAATCACAAAAAAGATGATTTTAATCTTAAATTTAACAAAAAACCACATATAACCCGAAAAAGGTCAGCATAGAAGAATATCTGGTTTTTCTCTTTTTCTTAAATTCTCTCTGATAATTTCAGTATAACGCTATGCTGTCTTAAACATCCCTTTTATATACTTCCTTTGTTGTTACTTTTCTCTACCGCCACAACTTTCTTGTGGAACGGAGTTGTAACGGTAGTATAACGGTAGCGTAACGGTAGTATATATAAGGGATAATAGTGTTACGACGAGGAGATAATGGGTTTATGCAAAAAATACTGCTTATAATTTTCAAGCTCTTCTTAACCAGTTATTCTTATATATTGTTTCCTTCCCTTTTTCTCTTCTTTACTTAAGAACCATGCTTACCAAGCAGGTGCCGATCTTAATTCCGATGCGAAATTTAACAAGATTTTAACTTAAAAACCCTTTTAAAGGAGCAAGATTTTAACATAAAGAAACAAAACAGCCTAAATATGTCTAACTTAAAATTAAAATGTATGAGAAAATTGATTGGACTATTTGTGTTCCTTGTGTTTGCGGGGATACAGATATGTTTCTCGCAGACGCGGGAGGTAACCGGTACGGTTATTGACAAGCACGACAAGTCTCCTCTTCCGGGAGTATCGGTCGTAGTGAAAAGTAATCCGGGAGCGGGAGTAGCCACGGATGTCAACGGAAAATTTTCACTGAAAGTAAACGACGGTGATGTGCTGGTGTTTTCTTTCATCGGTATGAAGCCGCAGGAAATAGCCGTGAATGGCAAAACCAGCATTCAGGTAGAAATGGAAAATGCGAGCGAAACTTTGGATGAAGTAATGGTTGTAGCCTACGGTACGACTAAAAATTCAAGTTTTACGGGATCTGCAAAAGTCGTCAGCAGCGAGAAATTGGCAAAAATCCAGACATCCAGCATTACAAAAGCCCTAGAAGGTGCTTCTCCTGGAGTACAGGTTGTCAGTGCTTCTGGTCAACCGGGAGAGAACGCAACAATTCGTATTCGCGGTGTCGGATCTATCAACGCTTCCAATACCCCATTATACGTAGTCGATGGCGTTCCTTTCTCAGGGTATCTGAACTCCATCAACCCTGCGGATATTGAGAGTATGACTATTTTGAAAGATGCAGCAGCAAACTCTCTTTATGGTTCCCGGGCAGCCAATGGTGTGATCGTCATTACAACTAAAAAAGGAAAAGAAGGAAAACCTACCGTTTCATTAGATATGAAATGGGGTATTAATAGTCGGGGGATACCATCATATAAGATGATTAAAGATCCGGGGCAATATTATGAAGCAGCATGGATGGCTTTGCGTAATAACCTTGAGTACAGTGGAAATTTGTCGGCAACGGATGCCGATGCCGAAGCAAGCCGGACCTTAGTCAGTGAGTTAGGAGGATATAATAATTACAATGTCCCCGATGATGAATTGATTATTGATGGCAAACTAAATCCTGCGGCTAAATTATTATATCACGATGATTGGGCCGATGAAGCTTTTTCTAACAAGTTACGCCAAGAGTATCAGTTCTCTTATCAAGGAGGCAATGACAAAACTAAATATTATATGTCATTGGGCTTTCTGGACGATAAAGGATATGTGGAAAAATCCGGTTTCCGGAGATACACAGCCCGTGTCAACTTGGAGCAGCAATTGACGTCATGGTTTCAGGCAGGCGCCAATCTGGCTTATGCCAATACATTACAAAATTTCCCGAACTCCGGGACAAGTGCTTATGCCAATCAATTCATGTTCTCACAAGGGATAGCACCGATTTATCCTGTCTATCTGTATGACCGGGAAGGAAATAAGCAATACAATGAAAAAGGGGAAGTAATATATGATTACGGTACCGAATCTCAGTATGGCTATTCCCGTAAATATGGAGCCAATGTGAATCCGATAGCCACCCAGGTACTGGATATCCATGACTATAAAACGGATGCCTTTGACGGAAATACTTACATGGAAGTATCTTTCTTAAAAGATTTTAAATTCCGGGCAAACTTTGCTTACAATAATTCAAACCGAAAAGACATCGATTACCAAAATGCTTTATATGGTGATGCAAAGAATGTTGGAGGACGCGCTTACCATTATCAGTATAAAAGAGATGTTTTAACTTTCAATCAGCTCTTATCGTGGAATCGGGAGTTCAATAAGCATAATATAGGAATCTTAGCCGGGCATGAAGCTTATAAAGAAGATTATTACTATTTCATGGCATCAAAAGAGAATTTCTATTATCCTGGCAATCCAGAATTAGCAAATGCTGCAAAAATTACAGGCGCAACTTCTTATAAAAATTCAAGAAGAATTGAATCCTATTTTGCTAAAGCCGATTATAGTTTTGATAATCGTTATTACGCTTCTTTATCTTTCCGGCGTGATGCTTCTTCACGGTTTCACAAAGACAACAGATGGGGTAATTTCTGGGCAATCGGTGCATCCTGGAGAGTTTCGCAGGAAAATTTCATGCAAAATGTAAATTGGGTACAAAACCTTAAAGTGAAAGCCAGCTACGGGACCAACGGTGTTGAAAATATACTGGATCCTGCAGGATATGAACAATGGTATGCCTGGCAAGATCAATACGGAATCACCTCAGACGGAACAAACCTCGGTTTGAATCCTTCTTATTATAAAGGCAATCGTAATCTGACATGGGAAAAATCCAAGAATTTCAATGTCGGTATCGAAGCCGATCTTTTTAACTGGTTTTCATTGGATGCCGAATACTTCATTCGTAAATCGGACGATTTGTTATTCAACCGCCCGCTTCCACCTTCTTCTGGTTTCACGTCCTACCCGGATAATGTAGGTTCGATGAAAAATCAGGGAGTAGAATTCGATTTGACCTTTAATATCTTTAAGCAAACGGAATTCAAATGGTCTGTTAATTTGAATTTAACTCATTATACCAATGAAATTACGAAATTACCGAATGAATTTAAAGAATCCGGCATCGTTGTCGGTAACAAAAAATACATGGAAGGACATTCTATTTACGACTTTTATTTAGAGAGGTATTTAGGTGTTGATCCGACGAACGGTAAAGCGATGTATTATACTAGCAACGAGGAAATGGCTGACGGGATTTTGGAAAACGGCAAAATGTTTACGTATACCTCTTCTAATGCGACTCAGGAATATACCGGAGAATCCGCAATACCAGACGTATATGGTGCTTTTACCAGCAATTGGGCATACAAAGGTTTCGACCTTTCTTTTATGATGAACTATCAGCTTGGCGGGAAATTATATGACAGTAATTATGCTGCTTATATGGGTAATGATTTAGGTTCCGGATTCCACAAAGATGTTTTAAAAGCATGGACACCGACTAATGTCAATACGAATGTGCCGATTCATCAGCAAAACTACCAAGATGCGACAGGACGGTCTGACAGATTCCTAACAGATGCTTCTTTCTTAGCCATAAAAAATATCATGTTGGGATATACATTCCCAAAACACATATGCAACAAATTGCATATTACAAATCTTAGAATTTATGCAGTAGCTGATAATGTAGCCTTATTCTCCAAACGCCAGGGGATGGACCCCAGACAATATATTTCCGGAGCGACGGGGTATAATTTTGCACCTATCAGAACAGTATCGTTTGGTATTAATATGAAATTCTAAAAGCAGACATTATGAAAAAAATATTTATAATCTATCTAATTGTTCCCGTACTTTTAATTATGTCGGGCGGGTGTAGTTCTGATTTCCTGGATACAGAACCTACCGGATCATTGTCACAGGATCAACAGGATAACATGGCAGTCGATGATCCGATCAAAGCATTTTCTCCCATTATATCCGGATTGTATAATTCAATGGTTAATTATTATGGCTATCATGATGAATTCGGGCACCCAACCATCTTTCTGGCAACGGATCTGATGGGGAACGATATGGTACAACTCGCAAACCATTATTTCTATTTTTATTATCAAAATGATAATCGGATGTCCAATTATCGTGCGCCGGTACACCACTGGACAAAATTATATTATCCATTGATTTACAATAGCAATCTTGTATTAAAGTCTTATTCACGGGAAGAATACGACAATTTATCAGATGATGCCAAAATTATAGTAGGACAGGCATTGGCAATTCGTGCCAATAGCTATTATTATTTGGTTCGTTTATTTGCTAAAAATTACAAAGGAAATGAAGATGGTCTGGGAGTTCCGCTCTGGTTGGCAGAAACTGATGCTGCAGATCAGCAGCCCAGAGCCAAAATAAGCGCTGTATACGCCCAGATTGTCCAAGACTTGGGAGATGCAATTAAATTATTGAAAGATCAACCTCGTGAAAGTATCAACAATGTGGATTATTATACTGCATGTGCAATTTTAGCAGATGTTTCCTTAACAATGAACAATTGGCCGGATGCTGTAAAATATGCACAAGAAGCCCGTAAAAGCTCAGCCACATTGTCGACAATGGATAATTACATGAATCAATTCAAAGGCAATCTTAATGCCTGTGAATGGTTATGGGGTATGGATATAAACGGAGAAAATACTACTTTATATGCTTCTTTATATTCTCATCTTGACAATACTGTGGACGGCTATTGTGGTATCGGAGTGTACAAAGCGTGGGATGCACGTCTTTATGAACAAATTCCTCAAACTGATATCAGACGTCAGTGCGCATTGCCTAATCAAAGGTATATCAGCATGAAATTCCAAACGCCAAGTGATTTTACAGGAGATATTTGCTACATTCGGATTGCGGAAATCTATCTGATTGAAGCAGAAGCCGAGGCTCGTGCAGGAAATGATGCATCCGCTCAAAATGTGTTGTACGAATTAGTCAAAAATCGTGACTCTCAAGCAATCAAATCAACAAAAACAGGAAATGACCTGATAGAAGAAATTTTATTGCAAAAACGTATTGAGCTATGGGGAGAAGGTCGTTCCTGGTTTGATTTGAAACGTATTGGTGGAAGCATTGAAAGGAAAAATACGATTAACGGTGTTGCAAGCAACCATCGTATAGATGCACAATTGCAATTCGGTCCGGAGGACAGCCGCTGGGTATTCCAAATCCCCAAAAAAGAAATTGAAGCCAATCAAAATATTAATGAAGAAGACCAGAATCCGGCATAACAAGGGATAGATTTAGACATTTCTATTCATTAAGCTAACTATCGTGCAAATGTAATTATAGTTACATTTGCACGATTTTGTTATTCAGACACACAACATCCCATCTTTTTCTCCCCTCCTCGATTTTAAAAATAATTCATTTTTAAATATCCATTGAATCTGGAATTCGCATTTTTCTTCGTAAATATGTAATTATAAGTTGAATAGATTTATTATCTTTACACTGCGTAAAAATACGCAATAGACTGCGTAAAACGTAATGACATGTATAAAAGAGCAGAATATCAATTAATTAAGAATAGACTTGAAGAGCGACGAAAATTCATTCAGGTTGTCATGGGAGCTCGTCAGATAGGTAAATCGACCGTTGTAAAGCAAGTGTTGAAAGATTTGGATGCTCCGTATCAATTTTTTTCTGCCGATAATGTGCCGGCAACAAACAGCAACTGGATATCCGATTGTTGGGATGCAGTGCGCAGTTTGAAAAAGAGCAACGGTTGGGGAAGTGTTATTCTTGTCATTGATGAAATACAGAAAATAGCAAATTGGAGCGAAGCGGTAAAAAAAGAGTGGGACGACGATACATTTCATGATTACGATATTAAGGTACTGCTTTTGGGGAGTAGCCGCGTACTATTAGAAAAAGGATTGTCCGAATCGTTAGCGGGGCGGTTCGAAGAAATCCGCATGAGTCACTGGAGCTATCCAGAAATGAAGGAATGTTTCGGTTTTTCGCTCGATAAATATCTGTTCTACGGCGGTTATCCCGGCGCCGCTTCTTTAATTGACGACGACGACCGTTTTCAGCAATATATCCAATCATCCATCATTGAGGCTACGATCAATAAGGATATTCTAATGGATACTCCCATAAGCAAGCCTGCTTTGCTTCGTCAAACATTCGAATTAGGAGCAGCCTATTCAGGACAACTGCTTTCTTTGAATAAAATGTTAGGTGCTTTGCAGGATGCCGGTAATACGGCAACTTTAGCAGGATATATACATCTATTGGAGGAAAGCGGACTGCTCTGCGGACTTCAGAAATTCAGTATTGACACGGCAAGAAGAAAAGCGAGTATCCCCAAATTGCAAGTTTACAATAATGCCTTGAAGAGAGTGTATAATCCATTTACTTTTGAACAAACTATTCGCGACCGCAAAATATGGGGTCATATTTTTGAGTCGGGCATTGGAGCATATCTTGTCAGCCAAGCATTTATCCATCGCTTTGAAGTGTTTTATTGGCGAGAACGCAATGACGAAGTAGATTTCATCCTTTGTAAAAAAGGCTCAGTCGTTGCCATTGAAGTTAAAAGTAATGCGGAGAAAAAAACGGACGGTTTGGCTAAATTCAGGCAATTGTTTCGTCCCCAATCCTCTTTTATTGTCGGTGACGGCGGTATCGAGGCCGAAGATTTCCTTTCAATGGATATAAGAAAATTATTTTAATTGTACCGGAACAAAAACAAATACCTCAAATTAGCGACACTTTTAGAAATTACCCTCCATACTCCTAAAATTGCATAATGAAACGGGCATTTTTTGAAAATATGGCCATTTTTATCATGCAATTCCTATTTTCAGGGAATATATAGGCTCATAATTTATATGATTCATTATTGTATGGAAATACTCCTATTTCTGTTTATTATGTAATGACTTTTTCTGTCGTATTAACTTTCCTGTTTATATTTTGTTTATAACGTTTCTGTTTTCTTTTTTTTCTTATCCCATGCTTACCAAGCAGGTATCACTTCTCTTAGAGGAATAATTTTAAGAATATTTTAACAAAGGCGGGTGAATCTTGATACACATTTTAACGGTTAGGAAACAAAACAGCCTAAATATGTCTAACTTAAAATTAAAATGTATGAGAAAATTGATTGGACTATTTGTGTTCCTTGTGTTTGCGGGGATACAGATATGTTTCTCGCAGACGCGGGAGGTAACCGGTACGGTTATTGACAAGCACGACAAATCTCCTCTTCCGGGAGTATCAGTCGTAGTGAAAAGTAATCCGGGAGCGGGAGTTGCCACGGATGTCAACGGAAAATTTGCACTGAAAGTAAACGACGGTGATGTGCTGGTGTTTTCTTTCATCGGTATGAAACCTTTCGAAGTAGCCATAAAAGGTCAGAGTAATCTTAACATAGAACTGGAATCTGCAAGTGAAGCCCTGGACGAAGTGGTTGTTATTGGTTACGGTTCCGGTAAAAAAATTGGTACTATCGTGGGTAGTGTTGCCAAAATCAGTGACGAGAAACTGAAAGCCCGTCCGAGTGCCAATGCTATGGATGCTTTGCAGGGACAAGTTGCCGGTTTGCAAGTATACACGTCAAGCGGTGAGCCTTCCAGTAGTTCTTCTGTTTATTTACGGGGTGTCGGCTCTTTGACAGCAGGCAATGCACCGTTATATGTATTGGATGGTATACCCGTATCCTCAAATGTCATGACAACGATGAATTCGAACGACTTTGAAAGTGTTACGGTCTTAAAGGATGCTTCTGCAACTTCTATTTACGGATCACGTGCCGCTAACGGTGTAATTTATATTACAACTAAAAAAGGTAAAAGAGCTGAAAAAGCTGTAATTACCGCCTCCGGCCAGTATGGTTTTTCCAGCTTGGCAAACAAGGATATTTGCAGCCCGATGAATGCGGAAGAATTGCTGAACCATCAGTTAAAATACGGTATCATATCCCAAGAACAATATGACGAATATTCTGCTTCGGGTGTGGATACAAAGTGGGTTGACTATTTCTTTGAGAAAAATGTGCCGACATATCAGGTCAATGTAGACGTTACCGGCGGCGGAGAAAAAACATCTTATTTCCTTTCAGGTTCTTATTTCTATCAGGAAGGAACAGCTCCTATGTCTGATTATGAGAGATATACTTTCCGCAGCAATATTGACTCACAGGTAAAGGATTGGTTACGCATCGGAACTAACTTATCCGGTTCATACAGTATTACCCGGAATTCCGGTTATACTTATCAGGGTTCCAATAGTTTGAATGGAGGTATTTTCGGTTCTTTCCTGAACCAACCTTATTACAATCCTTACGATGAAAACGGGAAAAAACTGGATATTATCCCCGGCCTGAACAGATACAGCCCCGAATTTTTGTTAAAAAAACAGCCTTCTTCATCCAACCGGGCTTTATTCAACGGTATGGCTTATGCTGAAATATCTCCGGTGAAAGGCTTAAAGATCCGTTCCCAGGCAGGTATTGAGGCTTACGATTGGAGAGCTACAGACAAGAGATTGCCTTCTTTCCCCGGTTCTTTAGGCAATGGACAAACGACAGAAAGATTTGCCCGGAATATTATGAGAACCATTACCAATACGATTGAATACAATTTCGACATCAATGAATCACACAATTTCACTGTTTTACTCGGACAGGAAGGTGTGGACAGCAAATATCAGGAGTTCGGTTCACGCACATCGGGACAGAACGATGATCGGTTGACGATGATCGAGTCAGGTACTACCGCTCAATTATTGAACAAAGACTATAATGATGATTCAGCTTATGCTTATTTGTCTTTCTTCGGAAGAATCGATTACTCTTTCAACAACAAATACTTTGCTGATTTCTCCGTACGTAATGATGCTTCTTCCCGCTTCGGTAAGGATAACAGACATGCTACGTTTTATTCCGGAGGTTTGATGTGGAATATGAAAAACGAAGATTTCCTCAAAGACGTTAATTTCCTGAGCACGTTAAAACTGAAAGGTAGTGTCGGCTCAACCGGAAACTCTTCTATTGGTAATTACGACCACCTGGCTTTGGTAGGGACTTCCCAATACAATACACAATCCGGCTGGATTATCTCTACTCCGGGCAATCCGCAACTGGGATGGGAAAAACAAATTTTGAGCAATGTAGGCGTAGAAGTCGGTTTTATTGACAACCGCTACCGGTTGGAAGTTACCTACTATAACCGGAAAACAAAAGATATGTTAATTGAAGTGCCTGTCCCTTACACTACCGGTTTCGATAAAATCATGCAAAATGTGGGAGAAATGACAAACTCCGGTGTTGAATTGACTCTGGGATTGGATCTGGTAAAAAATAAAGATTGGTTTGTCGGTTTGAATGCCACTTATTCTTACAACAAGAACAAAATCACCAAATTGTTTTACGGATACCAGGAATGGCCTATGCCATCCTATACTTTAACTTATAAAGTCGGGGAACCGTTACAATTCTATTGTGCAAAATATGCCGGTGTAGATCCGGAAGACGGAGCCCCCATGTGGTATGTACCGGGTACAAACGAAACGACTAAAGAGTATGGTGACTATCTGGACCAGGCAACAGGTTATACCCGTTATGCTCCCCATTCCGGAGGTTTCAATGTTAATGCCCGTTGGAAAGGTTTGTCTGTCAGTGCTGATTTTTCATGGGTTTACGGGAAATATATGTTGAACAATGACCGTTACTTTGCAGAAAACCCGGTAGCATTTGCAGGGATGAATCAATCTAAACGAATATTGAAAATGTGGGAAAAACCAGGCGATAAAACAGATATTCCCGCCTTTGGACACGTTATGCAGTTTGATACGCACCTGTTGGAAGATGCTTCATTCATGCGTTTGAAAAACCTGACTGTTTCCTACGAATTACCTAAAAATTGGTTAAAACGTCAGAATGTAATCAATGCTGTCCGGATCTATGCAAACGGACGAAATTTATTCACGGTAACGGATTATATGGGAGCAGATCCTGAATTGGATACAAACCTGACTTTTGGAGCTTATCCTAATTCAAGACAATATTCATTTGGTGCAGAAATTACATTTTAAATAAAACAGCCATGATAAAAAAATATAAAATATTCGCAGTTATTGCGTCACTCATCCTTTTGTTTCCTTCCTGCAATTTGGATGAATTGCCTAAAGACAGCATCAGTTTGGAAGACGCATGGCAATCTGTAGATGATGCCAAGAATTTCCGTACAGGAATTTATGCATATTTCAGAAGTATTAATGGAGGTTTATATTCCTATACGCCCGACTATCAATCCGATTTGTTTAATGCAACAATCGGATACGGTAACCGGGGAGGAGAGATGCATCGTTGGGATTTTAATTCCAGTCAATATGATATTGAAGATACATGGCAATACAATTATTATACTATTAATAACTGTAACAATATCATCAACAATATTGACAATATTGAAGAAGATGATGCTATTTTAGCTACGATTAAAGGAGAAGCGTATCTGATGCGCGCCATTTGTTATCACACGTTGGTAGTGAGATTTGCAAAAGATTATGATCCTTCGACAGCAGCTTCAAATTTAGGTTTACCTTTGGTATATAACAATGACCCTACGGAAAAACCTTCCAGAAGTACTTTGGAGGAAACCTATACACAAATCAAGGAGGATATCACCGAGGCTAGAAAATACCTGACTACGGCGGGAGCTCCCAATGCCGAATACTTTACCAAAGATGTAATCGACGCTTTTGAAGCCCGGGTAAATCTGTATATGCACCAGTATGCAGGAGCCGTGACTCTGGCAAAGAACATTATATCGGCTTATCCGCTGTTACAATCAGAAAATGACCTTAAAAATATGTGGCTGAACGACCAAAGCAGTGAAATTATTTTCAGGACATTCATGTCAATATCGGAAAGGACAAACGATATGACCAATTTCTTAGGTTATTCTACTTCTGCCAATGCTTTCCAGCCCGATTTCGTACCCTCACAATGGGTTTTGGATCTGTATGAAAACAGCGATATCCGGAAAGGAACTTATTTCAAGAAAGATAAGATTGTTTCCAACAATGTGGAAACCAATGATGTGTATATGCTCAATAAATATCCGGGCAATCCGGCTCTGAAAAAGACAGAATATGAATATTATCATATGTGGAAGGTCTTTCGTGCCGCAGAAGCCTATTTAATTGCCGCAGAGGCTTCTTATCTGAACGGAGATGAAACCGGTGCCATTAAATACCTGAATGATTTAAGAGGGAAACGAGGTGCCTCCCAGTTAAGTGCTCTTTCCGGCAATGCCTTATTTGATGCCATCAAAAAAGAGTGGATCCGGGAATTCGTAGGAGAAGGTCAGAGATTGAACGATTTAAAAAGATGGGGAGACGGTATGAAAAGACACGATCCACAGAATATGTCCATTTTAATGACCGGAAATGAATATACAACACTCTCTGTTGAAAACAATAATCCCCGTTTTGTGTGGGAAATTCCGGCAAATGATTTGAAAGCAAATTCAAATCTGAAACCGAACTGGTAAATTTAGCAGATAGGAGATACAACAGAAGTTCATTTTAAAGTTCTTCTATTTTTTGAAAGAGGCTGATTTTTTTCAGCCTCTTTTCTATTACAGGAGTTTTGGCTTTTGCCTTTTTGATTTTTAAAATAATCGATGCTTAAGTAATTTTTTTAGAAAGTTTTTCTACTTTTGTAATGATATAATAGGAATAATATATGCAGACGACTAAAAATTCTTTACCCGGATTGAAAGAAAAAAGGTACCAGCAAAAAAAGGATATTATCGGTTTTCTTTACAAAATGGGAGAGCTTTCCAAACCGGAAATTTGCCGTTTAACCAACATGACCACTCCGACTATCAGCCGGATGATTGAAGAGTTGATCGAGGAAGGCTGGGTAACCGACCAGGGACAAGGCGCCTCCATTGGTGGAAAGAGACCACATATATTTTCTCTTAATCCGGATGTTACCTATATCATGGGGGTAGATGTGGGGCGAATCCATTTAAAGGTCGCCATTTTCAATTTACGCAAAGAAGTTATCGGAGAAATCAAGGTATATCCTTCCCTGCTGGAGGAAGGCAAAACGAATGAAGAAAATATCAGTTATATCCGGGAAAAAATCAATCAGACTTTATCGGAATTGGAGATCCCCTATTCCAAAATCAAGGTTGCGGGATTTGCAATCCCGGGGCTGATTGACAGCGACGGAACGTCCTACACCTATTTCACATACGAAGGCAGCAGTATCAAGGAAGTGCTTGAAAAAGAATTGGGTATTCCCGTATTTATTGACAATGATTCCAAAATCATGGCGATGGCGGAACATACTTTCGGCGTAGCGAAAGGAATACCCCATGCTTTGTGTATCAGTGTCAATGAATGTATCGGACTGGGTATGATCTTAAATTCCCAGCCTTACACCGGTTTCAAAGGTATGGCGGGAGAATTCGGACACATCCGGATTTCCGGCCTGAATGAACAATGTTATTGCGGAAAAATCGGATGTTTAGAGACGGTAGCCTCCGGACGAAGTATCGTAAACACAGCCTGTGAAGCTATAGAAAATAATGTAAAAACAGCTATCCAGACATTAGCCGGAGAACATCAAGAGATCACTTTGGATACGATTATTAAAGCAGCCCGGCAAGACGATATTTTTGCAATAGACCTGCTTCAGAATGCCGGTGAAAAAATAGGCGAAGGCATATCGACTCTCATCCATCTTTTCAATCCACAGGTATTGGTTATCGGAGGTAAAATTGCAGATGCAGGCGAGTTGATCACGATGCCTATACAGCAGATATTAAATAAATACACTCTCACCCGTCTGAAAAACCAGTGTGAAATCAAATTGAGCAATCTGAATTCACACTCAACCATTCTGGGGACTCTGATGGTGGTGATGAAAAATTTATATTACGATTCCGACAGCAATTTCTCTTTATATTAAAGACATTACAATTTATCAATAAATAAAAACGTTATATTATGATGACAACTTACATCGCTAAAGGCGAAGGGGCTGACCGGTATGAAAAGATACCGGTAGAAATATCAGAAACCCCGGAAACAGCGGTAAAAGCCGTTGCAAGAGAGATAGCAGACCTCATCCGGTCAAAAGCTGCAAAGAATGAAAAATGCGTATTGGGACTGGCTACCGGTTCCTCTCCCATCAAATTGTATCAAGAATTAGTGAGGATGCACAAGGAAGAAGGATTATCATTTAAAAATGTAATCACGTTCAACCTGGATGAGTATTTCCCGATGGCCAAAGATTCCGGACACAGCTATCACTATTTCATGCACCACCATCTGTTTGACCACATCGACATTGATCCGAAAAATATTCATATTCCGGACGGGACTTTAAAAATAGATGAAGTTGAAAAGTTCTGCAAAAGCTATGAGGAAAAAATTGAAGATGCAGGAGGTATCGACCTCCAGATTCTGGGTATAGGACGAACAGGACACATCGGTTTTAACGAACCGGGTTCCCCGATTACCTCTAAAACCCGAATGGTTTATCTGGACAGACTGACTATGAAAGATGCTTCCGGAGAATTCGGAGGTATTGAAAATGTTCCTACCCGTGCTATCACCATGGGTGTAGGCACCATTATGAAAGCCCGGAAGGTGATTTTATTAGCCTGGGGAGAAAACAAAGCTCCTATCATCCGGGCAGCAGTAGAAGGAGATGTATCCGACAAGATACCTGCCACTTTCCTGCAAATGCACACCAATGTGCAATTCTTCATTGACGAAAAAGCAGCCGAAGAACTGACCAGAGCCAACCGTCCCTGGCTGGTGAGCAAAGTGGAATGGAATGACAAACTCATCCGCAAGGCTGTCATTTGGTTGTGTCAAAAAGTGAAGAAACCGATTCTGAAAGTAGAAGACAGCGACTATACTGAAAACGGCATGAGCGACCTGGTAAAAACATTCGGCTCTGCAAACAAGGTCAATATACAGGTATTTAACGACTTGCAACACACCATTACCGGATGGCCGGGAGGAAAGCCCAATGCCGACGACTCTACCCGTCCCGAAAGAGCCAATCCGTATCCGAAAAGAGTAATCATTTTCAGCCCTCATCCGGACGATGATGTAATTTCTATGGGAGGTACGTTTGCCCGCTTGGTGGAACAGGGACACGACGTGCATGTAGCCTATGAGACATCCGGTAATATCGCTGTATTGGATGATTACATCTACCAACAGATGGATATTGCCGCATCTTTTACCCGTCTGGTCGGTGGCGATACCAAAACCATGGATGCTGCTTTTGAAAAAATAAAACAGTTAATTGCCAACCGCAAGCCGGGGGACAGCGAACCGAATGAACTTCTTCCATTCAAGGGTGCCCTTCGCCGGGCCGAGGCCCGCGGTGCAGACCGTTATTTAGGCGTACCCGAAGACCATGTACATTTTCTGAACCTGCCGTTTTACGAAACCGGTACGGTTAAAAAGAATCCGTTAGGACAAGCCGACGTGGACATCATCGTAAAACTGTTACGGGAAATCAAGCCTCACCAGATTTATGCTGCCGGTGACTTAGCCGACCCTCACGGGACTCACGGCGTATGTCTGGATGCCATTTTACGTGCTTATGATGTAGTGTGCGACGACGAATGGTTTAAAGACTGCTATACTTGGTGGTACAGAGGTGCCTGGATGGAATGGGAAATCGAAAAAGTAGATATGGCAGTGCCCATCAGTCCGTCGGAATTATCTATCAAACGGAAATCCATTTACAAGCACGGTTCACAGAACAACGGTCCGGCATTCCCGGGTGACGACCCCCGCGAATTCTGGCAGAGAGCCGAAGACCGCAACCGCAATACGGCAGATATATACAACAAATTAGGCATGGCGGAATATGAAGCTATGGAAGTGTTTGCCCGTTATATTCACAAGAAAAAATAATCAGACAACCGGAACCCGATGAAACATTCGGGTTCCTGAACTGTCGAACATTAAAGTATAACATTATGAAGAACAAGACCACTCTTCTTATCATGGCCGCAGGCATGGGTTCCCGCTTCGGTAGTCTGAAACAAATCACCCCGCTCGGTCCTCACAAAAAAGCATTGCTGCATTATACCATTTACGATGCTGTTCATGCCGGTTTCGATAAAATTGTTTTCATCATCCGGGAAAGTTTCGCAGAAGAATTTAAGAATTTTGTAGGTAAATATGCTGAAAGCCTGGTAGAAACCGTATATTGTTTTCAGGATATGAATAAACTGCCGGGAGGTATGCCCCCGATTGAAAGGGAAAAACCCTGGGGTACCGCCCACGCGATTTGGTGTGCCAAAGATGCTATCCACGAACCGTTTGCCGCGTTGAATGCTGACGATTTCTACGGAAGCGACGCTTTTGTGAAAGCTCATGATTTTTTGGCCAATAACCAAAATGAAAAAGAGTTCTGTCTGATTGGATACCGTCTGGCAGCAACCCTTTCCGAGAACGGAACAGTTTCCAGAGGTGTCTGTGAGGTAGATGCCAACAATTACCTGACAGCAGTTACCGAATGTACCAAAATCGGCACACAAGCTGACGGAAGCATCAAGGATGAAGAGCTGAACCGGGTTTTAAGCCCCAATGACGTGGTTTCTATGAATTTCTGGGGATTCACTCCGAATGTATTCTCTGAAATAGAAAAACAATTCGTAGAATTTTATCCCCAAAATAAAGATAACCTGAAATCGGAATTTTACATTCCCAAAGTAGTAGACCAGATGTTGAAAGACAAAGCAGCACAGGTAAAAGTTATCCCGACCGAAGCCAAATGGTTCGGAGTCACCTACAAAGAGGATACTCCGGGTGTAAATGCTGCTTTAGCCGCTTTTGACAAAGAAGGGAAATATTTGGATTTATAAAAGTCCCGTTATCTATCAACCGGGAGCAGGAAGTGCGTTACTTCCGGTTCCCGGTTTTTGATTTTCGGTGGGAAGCATTATCTTTGGGCAACTTAGTTCCATTCAGATGATGTCACTGCGTTGTATTAGTATTCTGGTTTTTATTTCCGTGACCTTTCACGGATATGCCCAGCTGGTCACCAAAAAAGACTACACGGCAGCTTTTGCTTTACAGGCAGGAGCGGAAAGCGGAGTCTTAATGACCTCTAAAATTTCAAAATTCAGCGTTACTCCCAGTGCTGGATTGAAAATGACTTTTCCATTTACCCGGAAGTGGTTTATGGGAAGCGAAATCAATTACAGCCAATTCAAAACGCTGAATAAATATTCAAACACAACAAGCCGGCTGGAACTTGATTTGGAGCAAATAGCGGTTCCTGTATATGCCAAATACATGTTAAACTCCAACCGGGGCATGCTTTTATTCGGAGGTTATGTATCTTGTCTCCTCTCAGACAATCACTCCTATTGTGTGAACGGCGAAAACCTCAGTCCTGAAGTATCTCCAGCTTCCCTGAAGAATGGCATAAAAAAATGGGATTACGGATTTATCCTGGGATATGAACAACTCTTCACCCGACATCTGGCGCTGTCCTTCAAAATCAATTGTGGCGTACAATCTTTAGCCGACTTGCCGGACGATAAAAAATGCATCCCTCTCAAAGCAAGCCTCACGTTAAGTTACGACCTTTTCCACATCGGTGACTGCGGGTGTCATTAATATTTAATCCCTGTACAATGCTAAAATTTCTTTTTCTATTCGTCTGCCTGACATACTCTGTTGTTTGCCATGCCCAAAGAAACGTACACGATTTGTTATCCGAACACACTTTCACCGAAGGCATTGAAGGTCCTGCCACCGACCGCGAAGGAAATATATATGCCGTCAATTACCAGCGACAAGGCACCATTGGCAAAATCACCCCTGCCGGAGAACACTCCGTATATGCTGTCTTACCCGGAACATCTGTCGGCAACGGCATCCGATTCGGGCAAAAAGGAGAAATGTATGTTGCCGACTATGTAAACCACAAAATATTCAAAATCACCCGCAACGGCAAAAAAGTGAAACTGTTTGCCCACGAACCGGCAATGAATCAACCCAATGACCTTGCCCTTTCGCCAGTCTCCGGCTATTTGTATGCCAGCGACCCCAATTGGCAAGCCTCCACCGGGAAACTATGGCTTATCAAACCGAACGGAAAAGTAATCCTATTGGCTGAAAACACAGGCACCACAAACGGCATTGAAGTCAGTCCCGACGGCAGGACCCTCTACGTCGGAGAATCCGCTCAGCGGAAATTATGGAAATACGACATCCGGCAGGACGGCACTTTAAGCAACAAACAATTATTCTATAGCTTCCATGACTACGGCATGGATGGCATGCGATGCGATAAAAAAGGCAATCTCTACCTTACCCGTTACGGGAAAGGCACCATTGTCATACTCAGCCCTGAAGGCTCACTTTTAGAAGAAATTCCGCTCAAAGGAAAGAAACCGTCCAACCTCACTTTCGGAGGCAAAGACCGCAAAAGATGCTATGTCACCCTTGCCGACCGAGGCTGCTTCGAATATTTCGACACCGACTTCCCCGGCAGGGAATAAAAACAAAGAAACTACAGATTTATTGGGGGATAAAAAAGGAGAAAGCAGTTGCTTTCTCCTCAATAGTTAACAAATAGTATTCTCACTTCTTTCTTTTGAAAGTCCAAGCTTCCTCTTCTTCTTCGAAATCGAGCACAAGATCGGTTTCAGAAATAGTTCTAACCTTATAAACCACTTCCTCTTCAACATCCTCATTTTCATCATCAGACTCATAATTAGCTCTGAGTGTTAGAACCGGATGCTCATAAGTATAAGTTCCTTGTACGGTATCAGATAGCATATCTTCATCTTTATACCAATCAATCCAAACAAATGAACCATCTTTTTCGAAAGTCACCATTTGTGCCTCGTCTTCACCTTCAATGCCATCAAGCCATGTTCCAACAAGCAACGAGTCTTCTTGTTCATCCTTATCATCATCACTACAAGAAGCAAAAGACACACTCATCATTACTGCGACTCATAATATCGCCAACAATTTTAAAATCTTCATATTTTTAAATTTTTAATTAAATTATGCAAATTTAAAGCAAAAATAAGAGTTATAGAAAGTTTTTAATGATGCTGAATGAGCTACAAAAGTGTCACCTATTTGGCAACACACTCTCCCGCATACGCCAGCGAAAGATCCCGAAAAAAATCATATTCCAAGATATCAGAAATACGCCAAAGAAGATAAACATCAATGTTTTCCCTACGAAATATTTTATACACATTCGGGCGACTACAACATAAACGGGCGGCAAACCAGGTAACGGAACGACCTTGTTCGCGAAGTATCTGTTCGATTAGTTGTCCGACATGAACCATAAAAACAATAAATCAGGTATCATCCGCAGTTCCCGGACCGGACGTTTCTAATCTCAGATAATAAAAAGCGCGGGATCTGTACTTGTCACTTATCCCGCATACTGGGCTTTCGCATTGCCTTCGGTCAAGGATAAGCAACGCAGAAGCCCACGCCGATATGTTATACACACAACAGGCGAATCTTAAAAACACCTTCGAATGCACAATAAACATACCCATGAGCATCTACCATTGCTTTACCGTGTGACCGATGTTGAAATTGCGAAATTCAGTATGCCACAGATAAAACGTTAAGTAAACGCCTTTATATATTGTATTTCCCTTACTACCCGCCTCCGATGGAGACTTGAGCGCAGGTCTACAGTATCAAATATACAAAAATAAGAAAAAGTGTGAAAAATTACACAAAGAAACACAGAAGCTATTCTTTTATAAGAATTTTACACCTTATCTTTTTATCTTAATACCCGGCAGCTTCCGCAATTTTGCGGGGAATGTCGGTATTATCCAATTTGCCGCTAAACAAATGCGAACCGGCTCCGATAGCAAAAACAGGTACTACACCTGCCGAATGGCCTCCGCTTGTCCAGCCGACCAATGCAATAGAATCCATAATTTCTATGGCTTCAGCTGCAAGCAGTTCATTCTCGGCATAGAGATTCTTTTCCAGCTTCGCTCCGTTTTTCCCGAAAGAACGCTTGTAAATCTCTTTCAACCGGGTTTCTTGTTTATCACTCAGCTTTACCTCTTTCCAAAAACCTAAATTCTCACTCAGTACACCACGCACGTCTTCCCAACTCACTTTATTTCCCTTTGCGGTACGGAGTTCCTGTATTTTACGGGTCAGCTCCTCTTTGGATAATTTCTGATATTGCAAAGCCTGCAAATTCAGTGCGTATTTTCCCGTACCCAAAGCAATACCGCCCGTTTCATGGTCTGCCGTAATTACAATCAGCGTTTCATCCGGATGTTGCTTGTAAAAATCCAAAGCTTTCTCCACAGCTTCGGCCATGTCTATCACTTCGGTAAAGACCGTTGCTGCATCATTTCCATGACAGGCCCAGTCTATCTTTCCACCCTCCACCATCAGGAAGAAACCGTCATTCTCCTCCTTTGTCAGGAAACGGATTGCATTTTCTGTAATTTGTGCCAAGGTTAAATCCCCTTCTTTCCTGTCAATGGCATACGGCAAGCACCCTTTTTCAGCTCCTTCTTTCTGTATCAATACGGCTTTCACTGCCTCCGTATATTGCTTTTCAAATGCCTCATTCCCTCGAATAATCTTATAACCGGCTCCCTCTATAAGACCATACAGTTCCGGTGCGGCAGTATCTTTTTTGCTTTTCGGTTGCAGAAATCCGGCCCCGGCATAAAAATCAAATCCCGTTTTCGGTAAATCCGTTCCGATTTCATAATACATCGAACGATTCGGCTGATGAGCATAAAAAGCGGCAGGTGTAGCATGATCCACACTCACACTACTAGTAATCCCGACTTTTTTTCCTGCCTCCTTGGCTTTCACCGCAACACTATATAAAGGAGCCTGGTGCAGGCTGTCCATCCCGATTGTACCGTTTTTTGTCTTCGTGCCCGTAGCCAAAGCCGTACCCGCAGCCGCAGAACAGGTCACCGAATTATATTTTGAATAGGTAGTGGCAAAGTTCACCACAGGAAATTGCGTAAAATTCAACGGTTTCAGACCGATTCTGCCTTCTTTCTCCGCCAGGTACATTTCCGTACCGTTTACCTGGTTTACCCCCATACCGTCTCCGATAAAATAGAAAACATACTTCGCTTTTTTCTCCTTCGAGAACTGCTGACACTGCGGCAGCAACAGCACTGCCACAGCAATAAAAATCATAAAAGATAATGTCCGTTTCATATATTTCATTTTTACTATTCACACACGCTTCATTCAACATTCAAAATTAGTGATTATAATTAAAAAATCACACTGATATGTTTCCCCACCTCTTTTTTTATATCAAACAAACTTTTATCTTTGTACGACTTGTGCGCGCGAAAGCGATGTGTAACAATATATTAATCAATAAAAGTAATAACATGATTTATTCACAGGAAGTACAACACATGTGCGTTGTAAAAAAAGGACCCAACCACGGTCCGGCCCCGATTCCCGAAGAAGGGAAATGGGTACGTTCTAAAGAAATCAAAGATATTTCAGGTTTAACCCACGGTATCGGCTGGTGTGCCCCGCAGCAGGGAGCGTGTAAGCTGACACTGAATATCAAAGACGGTATCATTGAAGAAGCTTTGGTGGAAACTATCGGCTGTTCCGGTATGACTCATTCCGCAGCAATGGCTTCTGAAATCCTGCCGGGAAAAACATTGTTGGAAGCATTGAATACCGACTTGGTATGTGATGCCATCAACACGGCCATGCGCGAATTATTTTTACAAATTGTATACGGTCGTACCCAGAGTGCTTTTTCAGAAGGCGGTCTGCCCATCGGTGCCAGTCTGGAAGACTTAGGCAAAGGACTCCGCAGCCAGGTGGGAACTATGTTTGGTACCAAAGAAAAAGGAACCCGCTACCTGGAAATGGCAGAAGGTTACGTTACCCGCATGGGATTGGATGCCGACGGTGAAGTAATCGGTTACGAATTCATTCACTTGGGTAAATTTACCGATTTCCTGAAAAAAGGCATCGAACCGAAAGAGGCTTTGGAAAAAGCAAAAGGAAACTATGGTCGTTTCGCAGAAGCAGTTAAATATATCGACCCTCGTCACGAATAAATTAAATTGAAAGAATTATGGCATTATTTGAAAGTTACGACCGTCGTATTAATCAGATTAACGCGACTCTGAATAAATATGGAATCAAAGACATCGACGAAGCAAAAGCTATCTGCGATGCAAAAGGCATCAACCCTTACGACATCTGTGAAAAAACACAGCCCATCTGTTTTGAAAATGCAAAATGGGCCTATGTTGTAGGCGCTGCGATTGCCATTAAAAAAGGATGTACCAAAGCCGCAGATGCCGCAGAAGCTATCGGCGAAGGCCTGCAGGCATTCTGTATTGCAGGCTCTGTGGCTGCAGACCGGAAAGTAGGTCTGGGACACGGTAACCTGGCAGCCATGTTGCTCCGCGAAGAGACCAAATGTTTTGCTTTCCTGGCCGGACACGAATCTTTTGCCGCAGCAGAAGGCGCTATCGGTATTGCAAAATCAGCCAACAAAGTACGTAAACAACCGCTCCAGGTTATCCTGAACGGATTAGGTAAAGACGCTGCGATGATTATTTCCCGCATCAACGGATTCACCTACGTACAGACACAGTTCGACTATTACAGCGGAGAGCTGACAATCGTGAAAGAAAAAGCATACTCCAACGGAGAGCGTTCAAAAGTACGGTGCTACGGTGCCGACGATGTACGTGAAGGTGTGGCTATCATGCGTCACGAAGGAGTGGATGTTTCCATCACCGGAAACTCTACCAACCCCACCCGCTTCCAGCACCCGGTAGCAGGAACCTACAAAAAAGAGTGTATGGAAACAGGTAAAAAATACTTCTCTGTAGCCTCCGGTGGTGGTACGGGACGTACACTTCATCCGGACAACATGGCAGCAGGTCCCGCCAGCTACGGATTCACCGATACCCTTGGCCGTATGCACGGAGACGCTCAGTTCGCCGGTTCTTCTTCTGTTCCCGCTCACGTAGAAATGATGGGATTCTTAGGTATGGGTAACAACCCGATGGTAGGTGCTACCGTTGCTGTTGCCGTTGCCATAGAAGAAGCATCCAAGTAATTTTTTCAACAAATTACCTATACAAAAAATCCTGCAAGTTAAAACTTGCAGGATTTTTTTACTTTTTCAGCTTATCGGGCCAGGAGAGGTAGCCTTTGTCTAAATTATAAACCCTGAAGCCTTTTTGTACCAGCTTCCGGGCAGCCACACGACTTCTGACGCCACCTTTACAATACACTGCCACCGGACGGTCAGCCTTTAATCCGGTTATCTGCTTATCAAAATCCGGTTTCCGGACATCTATATTACGGGCACCTTCAATATGCCCGGCGTGATATTCGGCAGACGTCCGGACATCTATCAGCGTAACTACGCTATCCGCCAACAATTTTTTAAACTGAGTAGGCGCCAAATCTCTCCAACCGCATCCTGTCGTGTCTGCTTTCATCTGTCCCCAAAGAGCTGTATTTAATGCAAACAAAAGCAATAAACTTCCCAATAAGATTTTCATTTCACTGTGTATTTTTTGCAAAGATAAGGCAAGACGGCTGCAAAATCAAATTTACCTGAATTTTGCTGTAATGACACCCATCCGATGCAAAAACAGTGCAAACAAAAAAGGTAGTGCCGGGCAGGCTCACTTACGTGTGGGACGGTTGACTAATCCGACAAACCAAAGCAGGACTATCGCTCCAATCACAGAAGTTATCAGACTTCCGATAATACCGCCGGTAGAATAGAATCCAAGAAGACTGAACAGCCAGCCTCCCAATACACCTCCGATAATTCCGATAATCATGTTGATTAACAAGCCATATCCCTGGCCTCTCATGATTCTGCTTGCCACCCATCCGGCAACAAGCCCGATAACAATATACCAAATAAACATCATAACTGTAATCTTTTTAGTTCAACATAACCTATTTACTCGTTTTCCCGGCAAATGGTTACATCGCCCCCCAAAGAATACGTCATTGGGGTTCTTTCCAATCCCCGTGTTCCCAAATCAACTGCTTCAACGCTTCTATGGCTTCCTCTTCAGGCACGGCATTTTTCACCCTCTGCCGGCCTTTATAAAGATTCACTTTCCCGTTTCCGGCACCTACATAACCATAATCCGCATCTCCCATCTCTCCGGGACCGTTCACCACACACCCCATAATTGCAATCTTCAACTGGTCCAAATGGGCAAAAGCCCGCTTCACTCTCGACACAGCTTCTTCCAGATTATACAACGTCCTGCCGCATCCGGGGCAACTGACGAACTCCGTTTTATAGCGACGAACGCCTACCGACTGCAAAATATTCCGGCTCAATTCCAAAGCCGTCCCCACTTCACCCGCCAAGGTTACCCAAAACCCTTCGGCAAGGTTATCCATAAAAAGTCCGCCGGTATGGGCAGCTATTTTCAAACGTCCCTCCTCTCCTGAAACACCTTTTGCCCTCACAATCACAGGACACAGCCCCTGTATCCGTTCCATCATCCGGCGATAGACATGATAATCCACCGCTTCCGGAGAGAGTACCAACACACCATTGTTCTTTTTTACACTCTCCAACAACTCCGCGTCAATCTGTTCTTCTTTTTCCACTTCCACAAAAATACGCTCGGCATCCACTTTCCCAGATTCTTCCTTCACAAAATCCGCCGACACAAGAGGACAGGCTTTCCGGTTATACACATGTGCCATATCCAGATTCTCTCCCGGCACTATCACCGTTATCTCTCCCGGCAATTTTGTCAGCTCGGGTCCCAATGCCTCTGTAAAAATCATTTCCGGAGCTTTTCTTCCTGCTTTCAATCGGGCTCCCACAATAGGGTCTGCCTCCGGCTGTTGTACGAATCCCAACTGCAACATCACCTCTTCATTCAATACCTGCATGAAAGAAATATCCGCTACAATAAAGGGCTTGACATCTTTATTTTCAGACATCTTCCCGGTATACACAAATTCCGGACGACACAAGGAAACCAATCTCCGGGCGACCGGAATTTCATATTCCGGCGCTTCTGTCAAAGAGACCCGTATCGTATCGCCAATACCTTCATTCAGCAAGCAACCGATACCTGCTGCCGAGCGAATACGACCGTCCTCTCCTTCGCCTGCTTCCGTAACTCCCAAGTGCAAAGGATATTCCATTCCTTCCTCCTGCATCGCTTTGACCAGCAAACGAACAGCCCGGACCATCACCCGGCAATCACTCGATTTCAAAGAAATCACAACATTCCGGAAATCCACCTCCCGGCACACTCTCAAATATTCCATCGTTGCCTCTACCATCCCGGCAGTTGTATTACCATAACGGCTCATAATACGGTCAGACAATGAACCGTGATTCGTACCGATACGTACCGCTGTATCATACTCCCGGCACACATCCAGAAATTCAATAAATTTCGTTCTTAAACGCTCCAACTCCGCCTTGTACTCCTCATCCGTATAAGTCAGATTCTGAAACGTCGCCCGTTTGTCAATAAAGTTTCCCGGATTAATGCGTACCTTCTCCACATACTTAGCTGCCACCACAGCCGCATCCGGATTAAAGTGTATATCAGCGGAAAGCGGAGTGGAATATCCCCGCCGCCGTAACTCTTCCCGGATATATTTCAGGTTTTCCGCCTCCTTCACGCCCTGTGCCGTAATGCGCACCAACTCTCCCCCAGCCTCAATAATACGTATCGCCTGCTCCACACAAGCCTCTGTGTCCATCGTCGAAGTGTTCAACATGGATTGTACCACAACAGGGCGGTCATAAGACAGGCTGCAATTCCCGACTTTTACTGATAAAGTTTTCCGGCGCATGATGATTTTATTCTTTAAATAATTTTCTGATATTCTGCGTGTTCCTCACGTTCTGTATGTCTTTTCCCTCTGGAGTATAAACATAGTCCAGTTCTTTCTTGTATAACTCAATCACTCGGTGACGCACCATTTTGGATGAAGAATTAATCGTCCCGTCACTTTCCTTCAAACGCTCCGGCAGAATTGCCACCACTGCGGGCAACCACCGCTCCGGAAAAAGTCCTTCGTATTTACCACCCCGGCGAAATTCCATCAGCTCCTTATGGATTTTCTGCAGCATCAATTTATAGCTCTCCACCGTCCCCCACTCTGCTTTTTTTCTTTCCACATACTCTTTCAGCGCCTGTTTATTCGGGACAATCAGCCCTGAAGTATAAGACGACTGGTTGTTGTAAAGCACACAGGCGTCAATATAAGCAGATTTCTCTACAATCGCTTCTTCTATTCCTTCGGGACTGTATTTCTCTCCGTCATTGGCTATCAGCAACGATTTGAAACGCCCCAGGACATACAAAAAGCCGTCTTTCCCCATATATCCCAAATCCCCGGTATACAACCAGCCGTCCCGGACTGCTTTTACCGTCGATTCTTCATTCCGCCAGTATCCCTTCATCACGTTTCCGCCGGAAATAACAATCTCTCCGGCTTCTTCCGGTTCCGCCTCTTTCCCTTGCTCATTAAGAATCTTCAATGCCATCGGTCTGACCGGAACCCCCGACGAACCGAATTTATGTTTTAAAGGCGTATTGGAACTGATGACCGGAGAAGCCTCCGACAATCCATAGCCCTGATACATCGGGATACCCAATGCCGAAAAATAGTTTTGCAGTTCCACATCCAAAAGTGCACCGCCGCCAATGAAGAAACGGAGATTTCCGCCAAAAACTTTTCTGATTCGATTAAATACCAACACATCAAAAAATCGGACCAAAGGACAAAGCAGGTATCTCCAACCTTTCGGACCGTTTCTCTGCTCCCCGTAATAACGGTATGCCAACTTCAACCCCCAACGATACAACGTACGCACAAGAACCCCTTTTTTCCCGACTTCCGTCTCTATATTTTTCCTGAAATTCTTGGCAATGGCAGGAACACTCAATAAGATATGAGGCCTGATTTCCCGGATATTGACCGGAATATTCCGAAGGCTTTCCATCGGAGAACGACCAAAGTCCACTGCTGCTACGGAAGCTCCGTTATACATAAACGAATAAAGCCCCACCGTATGGGCAAAACTATGATCCCAAGGCAGAAACAACAAAATACGGTAATGTTGGGGTATCTGTATCAGGGAATCCGACTGGAGCACATTACTGACAAAATTGCCATGAGTCAGCATGATTCCCTTCGGTTCAGCCGTCGTGCCGGACGTATAGATAATATTCGCCACCTGGTCAGCCGAAACAGAAGAAAGTACCTCATCCAGGTTCCGGCTATTGTGTTCCAGCCACTCTCTTCCACTTTCCGCCAAACTCTCTAACGGGACATACCTTTTATCCTCTCCTGTTTCCGATGAAAAAACATAGATTTTCTCCACTGTCTCCAGCTCCCCGATAATCCGGGCTACCGTTTGCATATAATAAGCAGATACTATCAGAAAACGACAACCGGCATGATTCAACCGGAATATTAGTTCCTGCTCATTCAGGCGGATACTTAAAGGCACATTGATACCGCCGGCATACAAAATCCCCAATTCACAACACACCCAGTCCGCACAACCTTCCGCCAACAATGCGACCCGTTGTCCTTTTTTCAATCCGGCATACAGCAAGCCTCCGGCTATTTCCCTCACCCGCTGCCTCGTCCGGGCATACGTCATTGCCTCGTATTTTCTACCGATTTTCTCCCACAGATAAGGATTATCCGGATATTTAGAACAACTCTGTTCAAACAAATCTATTATCGTATCCATACGTTTCCTCACATCATCCTGACAAAATTACAAAGAAATTCCCGTTTTACCGAATACTTTGGCTTCTCCCACAAGAGTGCAGAGTCAACAAGCCAGTGCAATTTTATAATAAAAGCTTGAAGAATCTTTCT
>ERZ777011.113-NODE-113-length-122829-cov-7.212178_pt1 | contig 122829 bp, 122 predicted proteins | sample MGYA00374964_ERZ777011 | MGnify/ENA primary metagenome ERZ777011 (study PRJEB29310, sample SAMD00008975) | mouse gut metagenome | study: EMG produced TPA metagenomics assembly of the Metagenome analysis of fecal microbiota from mouse which was promoted... | reverse complement strand
TTGATTATAGCATTTTTTTTTTTTTTTTTAGCAAGCCCTAATCGTCTTGTCAAGTATATTTTTTTACATATTTACACAAAAAAACTCACAAAATTGTGAGTTTAATTATTAGTTATCATTTTTATTATTTGGTTTCATTGTTGGGAATAATAAAACGTCACGTATTGATTCTGACTCAGTAAATAGCATAATCATTCTATCAATTCCATAACCAATTCCTCCAGCTGGTGGCATTCCATATTCTAGAGCTTCAACAAAATCATAATCTATATCATTAGCTTCTTCATTTCCTAATTCTTTTTCTTTTAATTGGTCTTCAAAGCGAGCTAATTGATCCACTGGATCATTAAGTTCTGTATAGGCATTTGCACACTCGTGTCCAGAAATAAATAATTCAAATCTATCAACAAAGCGCGGATCTTCTGGATTTTTCTTTGTTAATGGAGATATTTCTACTGGATGACCATAAAGGAATGTTGGCTCTATCAAAGTTTCTTCAACATACTTTTCAAAAAATAAATTAATGATATGTCCAACTGTATGTTCATGTGCTTCTACTTCTATGTCATGTTCACTCGCCAATTTTAAAGCTTCTTCTACAGTCATTTTCTTTTTAAAATCTATTCCTGTTGCTTCTTTTATGGCATCAACCATAGATATTCTTTTCCAAGTTCCCGATAAATCAACTTCATGTCCTAAATAATTAAAAGTTGTTTTTCCAACTACATCATTTGCAATTGTTTTATACATGTTTTCCGTTAAATCCATCATTCCTTCAAGATTAGAATATGCTTGATAAACTTCCATCATCGTAAATTCTGGATTATGCTGAGGATCCATTCCTTCGTTTCTAAATGTTCTACCAATTTCATAAACTGACTCCATACCACCAACAAGTAATCTTTTTAGATTTAGTTCAAGAGCGATACGTAAATACATATCTAGGTCTTGCGTATTATGGTGAGTTACAAATGGACGAGCAGATGCTCCCGTTAAAAGATTGGTAAGAATTGGTGTTTCAACTTCTATAAATCCTTTATTATCTAAGAAATTTTGAATACATCTAATAATTTTTGGTCTCATCATTGCTACTCGCATTGAATCCTCATTCATTATTAAATCAACATATCTTCTTCTATATCTTTCTTCAACATCAGTAAGTCCATGGAATTTTTCCGGAAGTGGACGAAGAGCTTTAACTAAATGTGTATATTCTAGACATTTAATAGTAACCTCCCCTGTTTGAGTTTTCATTATTTTTCCTTTAACTCCAACAATATCTCCAATATCAGCTGATTTAAATAAAGTATAAGCTTCTTCACCTATATCATTTATTGAAATATATACTTGTATTTTACCTGTTTTATCTTGTATCGTGAAAAATGATGCTTTACCCATCTTTCTTATAAACATTATTCGACCAGCCACACACGCCGTATCATCCATTGATTCAAAAGCATCATGTGGAGTGTCTTTATATTTCTTTTTTATATCACAAGCAAAATCCGTTCTATCAAATCTAGTACCAAAAGGATCTATGCCTGTTTCACGGATTTTGTTCATCTTTTCTCTTCTTACTAATTCTTGATCAGTTAATTTTCTTTCCATAACAAAACCTCTTTCTCATTTATTAATCTACTATAATTTTACCATAATTTCTAGTTTTTTTTATTTATATGCAGTATTTTTTGACAAATTTGATTAAATATACTAGAATACTTTACTTAAAGGGAGGAAATATAATGAAATTTAGTAATGAATATTTACGTTTATGCCTTATAACGTTAGAAAAACTAATATTTAATTCTCCTGTACTTCCTGGTAATATGCGCAATAACGATTATATTAAAGCAATCGCTATGGGAAATACGCTTACACAAGATAGTGGCTTTATTTATAAACAACTAATACCAACAGCAACAGATGAAGATATAAAAATGTTACGAGTAAGACAAATGCTACTTCAATCAGTAGTTATTATGGACTTTTATATTTTAGTTAATAAAAATATTGTTTTAGATGTCGCAACTAAAGAGGAAATTAGAATATTAAACCAAATAAAATCGGCTCATAAAAAAGGAAATGATTTCTCTGCTTTAATAAGAAACCCAAATAATATAACAGAACTTCTGGATGCTTCCCATATAATGAATAATTTATCTTTTTATGATAAAGCTCTTGCTTATCTTCTTTTAGATGAGGAAGATATGGAAATAATTTCTTCCTTTAATAGTTTCTTTATGGCAGATTATTTAGAACATTCTGAAAAAATTAGTCCAAACTTTATAATTAAACAAATATTTCGATCTATTAATAAAACTAACGATAGGATAGCTTCAATCGAAGAAGCTGCTGAATTTTTGGTTAATGCCTTTTATGGCGATGTTGAAGGCATTGAAGAAACTGTTGTTGATATTATAAACTTTACGGAATCGGAGGATATAATGCAAGCATTAGTTGATGAAAATATTAGCAGTGTTGCTGTTCATTTATTCAATTACTATGATAAAAAAACTAATGATGGTCCTAAACTAAAATAAAAATATCACTTAAAATATAAGTGATATTTTTTTTATTTCTTTAAAAGAGCTAATTGCTCTTCTTCGGATTCTAAAGTTTTTCTTTCTTTTTCAACTAACTCCGCTGGTGCCTTAGCAACATAATTTTCATTAGCTAAAAGTTTTTTTCTTCTTTCAATTGATGATTCTAAGTCATTTATTTGTTTTTCTTTTAACTTTAACTCTTCTTCCGTTACTTGTTTTTCAAAATAAATTGTTGCTTGATATTTTTGTGTTTTAACTTCATAAGAATTAATACTTAAATCTTCTTCTGTTAATACATCTGATAATTTTAACATTTTGATAATTATTTCATCCTCTGTATTTATTTTAACTAATGCATCTTTTGGAATACTGTTTTCAGATTTGACATTACGGAAATTTTTTATGAATTCAATTTTTTCATCGACTAATTTTTCTTCTGCTTCAAACATTAAAGACTTATCATAAATTGGATAATCACTTATCATTATGGAATCATGCGTTTTAATTGGTAACATTTGATAAATTTCTTCTGTTACAAATGGCATGAATGGATGTAATATTTGGATTATTCCAGATAGCACCCAAAATAGTGTTGATTTAGTAGACTGCTTATCTAAGTTATATTTAGCAAATTCAATATAGTTACTACAAAAATCATCATAGATAAAATTGTATGTTTCAGTACCTACTAAATTAAATTCGTATTTATCCATATGTTTAATTGTAGATTTTATTACACGTTCATATTTAGTTAGTATCCATTTATCTTCATCGCTTAAGTCTTCTAGTCGAGCTTCATTTAAGTCTTCAATATTTAGTAAAACAAAGCGAGAGGCATTCCAAATTTTATTTATATAATTCCAAGTACTAGAAAGTTTTTCTTCATCAAAACGAAGATCTGTTCCAGGTGCCACATCAGTTGCTAGATAGTATCTTAAGGCATCTACCCCATATTTTTCAATCATATCCATTGGATCTACACCGTTACCAAGAGACTTAGACATTTTTCTTCCTTGCTTATCACGAATAAGTCCATGAATTACACAGTCTTTAAAAGGACGCGAACCAGTGATATGTTCTGCTTGGAAAACCATTCTAGCAACCCAAAAGAAAATAATATCATAAGCAGTAACTAAGCAATCGTTTGGATAGTATCTTTCCATGTCTTCTGTAGACTCAGGCCAACCAAGTGTACTAAAAGGCCAAAGTGCACTTGAGAACCATGTATCTAAAACATCCTCATCTTGTACCCAGCCATCACCAGTTGGAGCACTCTCCCCTACATAAACTTCTTCACCCTTATACCAAGCAGGAATTCTATGTCCCCACCATAATTGACGAGAGATACACCAATCAAAGCATTCTTCCATCCAATGGGTTAAAGTTTTTTCAAACTTGTCTGGTACAAAATTTACTTTTTCAGCACTTATCTTTTGGGTCTCTAATACTCTTTTAGCTAAAGTCCCCATGCGAACAAACCATTGTTTTGATAAGTATGGCTCAACCATAACACCTGTACGTTCTGAGTGACCTACGGAATGTGTCATTGGTTCAATATTTATAAGCAAATCTTCATGTTTTAAATCTTCAAGTAAAGCTTCCCTACATTCTTCACGACTCATACCTTCATATTTTAATGCATTAGCGTTCATTGTAGCATCAGGCTTCATGACAACTATTCTTTCTAAATTATGTCTATTTCCTACTTCAAAGTCATTTGGATCATGTGCTGGTGTAATTTTAACAACACCTGTTCCAAATTCAGGATCCGCATGCTCATCAGCAATTATTGGGATTGGTTTGTTAACAATTGGTAATATTACGTTCTTACCAATATACTTTTTATATCTTTCATCATTTTCATTAACAGCAACAGCAGTATCACCAAATAAAGTCTCTGGCCTTGTTGTCGCAACATCCAAATATTCACTTGTTCCCTCAATATAATACTTTAAATGATAGAAAGCTCCTTCAACATCCTTATAAATAACTTCTTCATTAGAAAGAGCAGTTTGGGCTTCGGGATCCCAATTTATGATTCTTTCGCCACGATATATTATTCCCTCATTATAATAATCAACAAAAACTTTTGTTACAGCTTTATTAAGTCCTTCATCGAGAGTAAATCTTTCTTTATTATAATCAACTGATATACCCATTTTTGCCCATTGCTCTCTAATGTTACCACCATATTCACGTGTCCAATCCCAACAAGCTTCTAAGAATTTTCCCCTTCCATATTCGTATTTATCAATTCCTTGGTCTTTTAATCTTTTTACAACTTTTGCTTCCGTTGCAATAGCAGCATGATCCATTCCCGGTAGCCAAAGACAATCAAATCCTTGTAATCTTTTATAACGAATTATTATATCTTGGATTGAAACATCTAAAGCATGACCTAAGTGAAGTTTTCCTGTTACATTTGGAGGTGGTATCACTATACAATAAGGATTTTTCGTTTTATCTCCTGAATTAAAGTAACCAGCATTTTTCCACTTTTCGTATTTTCCTTCTTCTATTTTTTTATTATCATATTTAGTATCTAACATTAATATCTTTCCTTTCTAATCTTTTGTTTTTGTACAAGCAACGGTTGCATTTTCTTTTCAAGTTCTAAAATTGGTTTTAGTTTTTTTTCTATTAAATTTGCTGTATCAATGGAATTACTTAAGTAATAATTTTTGGTAAAAAGGTCTTTAATCTCTTCAATATCAAGAAAGTATGGTTCCGCGCCTATCTTATGAGTTAAATTCATTATTTCTTCAATATCTTCTGGCATTAAATCATATCTTAAAGCATAAAAGTGTTTGCGCACTCGTTTTGGGAATTTGATTAAATGACCATTAACAATTTTACAATCATTTTTTTCTTTTGAATACGAATTTATATATTCATATTCTTCTAAATGTTCATCATTTAAAAAAGGTATTTTACTATCCGCCATTATTTCGGGAAAAGACATAATTACCGAATCTCTTGTTTCTCTAATAAATACTAGTATTTTATTTTCCTGATTAATTACAAATGCTATATTTTTATCTTGAACCACTGTATTCATAAATCCTCCTAATATACAAAAAGAGTCCTCATCCAAAGGACGAAGACTCGTGGTACCACCTTAATTTGTGCTCTTTACTCTTAACGTGAGTGACTCGTTTAATCTTACTAATTATTTCAGATTAACAACTCCCAAGCTACCTTCAAATACTTTCATTAAGAAAGACTTTCAGTCAATGATCTTTCATCCCTAATAATGTAGAGTATTTTACTCCTCTTGTTCCTTGTTTTTTATAACCAATTTTATTATACTTAAAGATAAATACTTTTTCAAGTATTAATTATACTCTCTTAAGACGCTTACCCTCAGGTAAAGCAAGATTTAAAGCTTCAATTTCCTCATTTAAAACTATTTTATAACCTTTTGGAAGTATGTTAACACATTCAGGAGTTTCACCATTTCGAATATCTTCAATAACTAAAGAAAGTTCTGCTTCCATAAGCATTTTTTTCTCTTCATTAGTAAGTTCATCGATACTCATAAAACTTCTATTAGTAAATTTCTTAAACAGATTAGTAGTTTCTTCATCAGTAAACTCTACTTCAATGTCACTATTGTTTTTAGTTCCTGCATAAAATGTGCGATTTAAATAACCTTCAAAAATATTGGCTTTTGCTTCCCCTAATATACTTAGATAATAATCCAACTTATTCTTATCTTCTTCTGTTACTTTATGTCCTTTATTAGGGTCTACACATTTAACTTCGTATTCTTCAAATCCAAAATCATAATTTGTTACTGTACACCCATTTTTTTCAAAATACATTTCATAGTCTGGATGCACATAACCACGGCAATTAAAAACATCACCATTTTTTCCTTTTTCACGTGCCCTTTTTACACTGTAAGAATAGATTGTATCTAAATAAGCTAATTGAACATTCTCTGGCAATAATTCAAATTCAAATGGTGTTATAAAATTACAACTATCTATAAAATTTTTTCTATTGTATGTCATAAATTCTCCTTCTTTATATTTATTGTATATTAAAAAGCAAACATATTCAAGACTTATTTAAAAAACAAATACTCTCATGATCATTAATTACTCCAATTGCTTGAAGATAAGAATAAACTATCGTGCTTCCAACAAACTTCATTCCCTTACTACTTAAATCAAGTGATATTTTATCAGAAAGAGAAGACGTTGTACTAGTTCCGTTACCCTTAATTATTTTATTATTTGTAAAAGACCAAATATATTTATCAAAAGAACCATACTTCTTTTGTATCTCCATAAATATTTTAGCATTATTAATGGCCGCTTTAATTTTAAGTCTATTTCTAATAATACCAGAATCTTTCATTAACTCCTCAATTTTCTTTTCATCATATAAGGCGATTACGCTATAATCAAAATTAGAAAAAGAGATGCGAAAGTTTTCTCGTTTATTTAAAATACACTCCCAAGATAAACCAGCCTGAAATGATTCAAGTAAGAGTAATTCAAAAAGATAAGCATCATCATGGCTCTCTACTCCCCATTCAGAATCATGATAATCAGCATATATTTTGTTCTTTAAATTACACCATTTACATCTTACTTTTTCCATATTCTTTTTCAATCCATTTCATAATTATATTTACAATATATTCTATTTCTTTGGAAGTTAACTCATGATTTTTATCAATTTTATGCCACTTTTCTAAACATCCACGACAACAAGTAGCTGTTGCATGTTCAGCAATAAAGACAGGATGTCCCTTAAAGGGAGTTTGATGTCCATCATTTTCTAAAATTTCTGGAGCTAAGCGTTTAGTTATAAAATCATAAGCATGAGATTTTATTTTTTCTATGCCAACTTTATCAACATATTCGATATCTTGTTTTTTTAAATGAAAACTACTTCTAAATTTAGACTTTGAAAATCTTTCTAAAATATTCATTATGTTCCTTCTTTTAAATAAATTATATAATATAGAAAATTATTATGTAAAGAAAAAACTTGAAGATAATTTCAAGTTTTATTATAATTACATTGAGTGTGAAGCAGAAGTCTCTTTTGGCTAGTACGCAACACCTTAGTGCATTGCATCTTTATTCAGTTAATAAAGATGCTTTTTTAATGTCAGCCTTTTATATCTAACACCAAAATTATTTTCAATAGCAATTCAATGATTATCACCAAATCTTCTTTACTCGTAAATATCCCCACTTTTATTACCGAGCACCCTGAATAAACTCGCTAAAAGATATAAATTGAGTGACACGCATCTTTACCTTGCTTCACAATTTACTATAATAATCTTACTTTTTCTTAAAAGCAATAGGAGTTTTTTGTCTTCTTTTGTCTAAATGAAAAAAGAGATAAATTTTCACTTTACCACTTTAAATATTAATATTTAGTATTGAACTCTTATAAGTTCAATTTCATATAAAAGTTCGTCTCCTATATTACCATCTATATCTTCACGATAATTTGGTATTGTATCAATTAGTTCAAAACCTGCTCTTTCAAGAATGATTTTAGCAGCTTCATTTCTTCCATCACACGTTGCATATATGCTTCCTAAATTAGTCTTTTTTAATTCTTCAACTGTTTTTGTTAAAGCTTCTGTTCCAAAACCTTTTCCCCAATAGTCTTTAATAAGCCAAATATTTACAGACTTACTTCTACTATCCTCTTGATATAAAGATATATTACCAATGACTTTGTTTGTTTTTTTATCCTTAATAATTAATCTTTCATAATAATCATCTTTATATGTTCCAATAATATAGTTTGTAAAACCTTCTAAATCCCAGTCCACTCTAAAGCCAGGTAAGTACTTACCTACCTCTTTATCTTTTCCCCATGCTTCATACATGACAGAAATGTATTCAGGTATAAATTTTTTAACTTCAAGATTCTTAGTTTCAAATTCCATATCATTACCCTCATATCTATAATAAAATTATACCATAGGTATGTAAAGAATTATAGACTATTTTTAATACATCTATGTCAAATTAATGTTTCAAATTAGGAATTTTACTACTAATCAAGCTTGATGATTCCTCTTTTATAAACTCAAGAAGAAACTTTATAAGTGTATTTACAATGTCTTTGCTCTTTGAATCTAACTTTTTACTTTCTTTTATTAGCTTATGTAGTTTTCTTATTTTATTATTCTTTATATCAATTAAGGAAACTATTTCAGATCTTTTAAACAATTCTTTTAAATTATTAACAAACTCTTGCTTTTCATAATCATTGTAGCTATTTAGCCAATTATCAACTTTTTCTTTAAAATTACGACTGAAGGCGGATAACTTAGTATAAGAAAATTCTTTATCATCAATTCGCCAATTTATAAGGTTATGTGCCATCGGACCTTTTTTTAATGATTCAACAATTTTAACTTTCTCCGTATTCTTAAAGAGAACTCCTACTATAGAATAATTAATTATGATTCTTTTGACTCTATCTTCTATTGATTTAAACTCTGGTGAATTTATTTCTTTTTCTCTTAAACCTGGAGCATCCAACACATAAATTTCTTTAATCTTTGATTTAAGAATATTTCTTGCATACATTGCAGCAACTAAAGCTAAATTTCCTCCCTTTGAGTGTCCTCCTAAAATGTACTTTCTATTTGAAAAAGGATTAAAATGATGATTTATATATTTAATAGCTTCTTTTTGAGCAGGGACTTTGAAACTATAGCTCATTTTTGCATCTTCAATCCAGCCACTAACTAAATCATCCGTTCCTTCAAAGGATAGATAACTTAAACGACTATTGATATTTATGCAAATAGCTTGGAATTGTTTATCCTCATTAGAAACCCTTTTATATTTAGTTATAATAAGATTTTGGAATCTTTTTGTTTTATAAATAGACGCGAAAACTTTAATCCCTGTTTTAACAGAAAAAACATTATCTTTAAGTTCTTTTTTTGTATGCATAGAAAAAAATTTTGTGCCCGCTTCCTTAATAGTAATTTTGTCTCTTACATTGTTTAAAATAGAAGAAAAACTGACATAAGAAAGACTAGACATTATTAAACTATCTAATTCATTAAAAGGAACTAGCTCAAAAGAATACTCGCCATATTTTTTTATATAATCTATTATATTTTGACTTTTACTCATATAATCACTTCATCCATATCTCTATTATAAAGAAAAACAAAAAAAAAAGAAATATAATTATTTCTTTTTCTTAAAATCTTCTACACTCATAACATAAATGTAACCTATATGTTCACTTATGATATAGAATACAGCTTCTTCACCAAGTTTTTCTTCATGATATAAAATTGGTTTATTTAAACTATCTCTTATATCCATTAAGGCATTAAAGCTCTTAACCACTTCAATTCTTAGTGAACGAGTTTTCAACATATCTTCTACTCTTTCGGTTATAACTGTTTCACTTATATATCTTTCGTTCTCTCTTAAAATCTTATTTAGAGTAACACGATAATTTTCCTTTTCGTCTCTTGTAATTATTATATATATTACAAGAGCAATTATGGCTAGTATATCAATTATAATAAATATTATTCCAGCAGTAAATAATGCTTTATTATTTATAATTGCTTCTCTTTGTTGAAGAGTTGCATTTTTGTTATTCGATAAATCATAGTCCATTGATATATCAACTGTTTTAGTAGTTAGTGGTATAGTTAGTGTAATTACACCATTATCAGATATTGTTTTATCGAAATGAGAATTCTTTCCTCTAACATCAACCATTAAGCTTACTACCAAGTTAGCATTAGCAGTAAGTCCATATTCATCTATGAAACTTTTAGCCATCTTATTGTATTTGTCATAATCAATTTTGACATTTTCATTAACACTTAAAGAATTATTTTCAGCTGTAACTTTTTTACTACTTTGTAAATATTCTTTTTTATCATAGATTATTTTTCCATCAGTATTAGAAACGTTTAATGTTGCTAAAATATAGTACTCATAATCTATGTCAATATCATCTTCACTTGAGAATTTATATGAGAAGTCTGCATCAACATAATCAATTATTGAAGATATATATTGTTTATCTTTCTCTAAATATTTTGTTGGGAAAAATGGATTGTTCTTAAGATAAACCTTATAATCTAAGGCCGATGAATCACTGTAATTAATTTTATAAGTTTTCTTAAAAGTTAAAGATAAACTTGTTATCAATAATAAAACTATTAGTATAATTAATCCTACAGTAACAGTCAATGGTATTGACTTTCTACTATTATTCCCTCTTAATATTGGTAATTCTACTTTTTCCATCTTTACATCACTCTCAATCTAAAATATTTCTCCTAGTAAAACGGATGGCCAAGCTATTAATGGTATTCTCTTTTCTACAACCCCGATAATATCCTTATCTTCAACCAACCAGTTATCTTGAGATTCATTATTATCTCCTTTTGTCTGATAGACAGCTTCTCCATCGAGCGGATAAACCTTTATGACACGATGGACTATCATAACATTATTTCTTCTAAACACAATTACTTTATCCTTGATATTTTCGTTTTTCTCATATCTTCTGTAGATGATTGCATCACCTTTATTTATAGTTCCTGTCATCGATTCAGAACCTATACCTATCATCGAATATTTGAATTCTCTTGATACTAAACATACAAGTATTCCAAATATAATTGCCGAAAGTATTGTGACTAGTTTGTTTTCTTTTTTTCTTTCTCTTTTTTTTACTATAATTCTTCCATTATTTAATTTGTTAACGTAGTTATAAACAACGTATGGAAAAACTAATAAAATAACTGCCTCTAGTAACATATTTAAATCAGGTTTGATTGATAAAAAGTAAATATATAAATCCATTATTAATATGTATATGAATGTTAATACATATCCACCAATATTACTCAAATAATTTAGTAAGATATTTTTTGCAACACTTGGTATAAAAAATAATGCAAGAAATTCATAAACTAATGAGAATGATGTAAATGTATATATCTTAGGAGATATAGACAAATCTACTAACACACACATTAATATTAATAATATTTGAACTACATACTTTTGCCATTTCTTACCTGTATTTATATTTACTACTAGATAACGTATGATTTCTCTTGCTATTACTGTAAGAAACACTAGTAAGATAATTCTCTTTTCAACATAGGTTTTGAACATTGAACTGTAATTTGCTGTATATCCTACCTTTGTTCCAATTAAGTACAGTACGCTTTGTAGCAAGAATGCTAACCCTGCTACAAGTATAACTTTATATTTAAAATCTCTTTTATCTACTTTTCTATAGCCAAACAAGAAAATGCTTACTAGAAGCATTCCTAGTAGTACTAAAAAAGTAAACATAAAATCTATTGATTTAGCAATATAAACGTTAAAGAATAAAAGAGAAATTGTTAATATAATTGAAAGTATTTGCAATATATATTTAAACATATTTCTCACCACTCTTAATTTTTAATTAAATAATTATTCGCTTAAACCAGAAGCGTTAATAGTACATTTAACTGTATATGTTTTAGTATTTTCAGTTTCAGTACCAACATAAGATTTTTTCATTGTTACTTTAACTGTTTGATTTTCAATTCTTCCTTTTGAAGATATTTTCTTGTTAGTAGCTTCAGTTTCACCTTCACCTAAAGGATTTTTGAAATCTTGAACTTCAAGTCTAATATACTCTGGATTTGTATTCTTATTAGCTTCATCAACTTCTGTTCCATCATAAACATCACAAGTTATTCCTGTAAATTCTGCACCATATTGAGAATTATTAGTTATATCATATGATAATGTTACTGATTCACCAATGTTTTTTAATGTTTCTGTTGTGAATTCGATTGCTTTTCCGTTGTTGACAATTCTTAATTTATCTCCTTCAGCTCCTTCACCAGTTACATCTGAAATATCAGTTTTAGTTTCATCACTGTAATCTAATGATGCTCTTGTGAATATTAAATTGTTTTCAAAATTCTCTTGATTTGCTCCTAAATGGATTACACCATTAATGTAAAGTGTAGTTGATACAGCTGCAAATCCGATTGCTAGTAACACTACTAAAACTATAATACTTTTCTTTGTTTTTCCTTTCATAAAAACTTCCTCTCCTCTTCTATTATTGTCTTATAATTTGATTTTATCACAATTATTCCATTTATCAACATTATTCGACATTTTATTAACAAAGTTTACATTTGTTTTTTATTTAACTTGATTCTGGCAAATTCAAGTAAATATATTATTATTATTCCTATTATAAAGAAAATTATGTCAAAGTTTTTAAACGTTAACATTTTTAATGGTTCTTCTAAAGTCGTTGGTCCCATAACTATTGAATATAGAGAACCTATCATCATACCTATTATTGTATAACAAATTTGACTTCTATATTTCTTTAAGCCAATTCTTAGTAATTTAACAAAGAATACTATTCCAAATAATACTCCTATACCAAAGACAATAAGTATAGGTAATACAGAAAAGTTTAATGTTAAAAATTCTTTGATTGATGACATTATTGGGATGTATAACCCAAATACTAATAGTAAAGTTGAACCAGAAATTCCTGGAAGCACCATAGCTGTTATAGAGATAGATGCTGCAACCATTACATAAAGGTATGTAAATAAATTTGGTTTACTTACATTAACATCAATTAAAGTGTTACTACTTAAAAGAGTAATGCCAACTACTAAGGCTATTCCCAAAACTGCAAATACGATATTCTTGTATTTCCCTTTAAAAGAATCTTGTTCTTGCTTTATTATTAAAGGGATGGCTGCAAGAATAAACCCTATAAAAAGGGAAGACATAGCATAAATCTTCGTTGTAAAAAGATTTGAAAGAATAGTAGCTGATGCTAAGAAGCCTATTACCCAGCCTATTCCCAATTTAATTAAAAAAGTTAAAGCTTTTTTCTTCGCTTTCATATTTCCTCTAAAGATATCATCTAAAGAGTTAATGAACATATCATAAAAACCTAGAAGAAAAGCTATTGTTCCTCCTGATACTCCAGGTACTGAATCGGCAAGTGCCATACAAAATCCATTAAACATATTTATTATATAATCCTTTATTTTCTTCATAATTTTACTCCTTTATAACATTTTTCATATTTGACCATCTTTTTTTCATATATTCATCGGGGGCATATTTATCACACAATTTCTCAATAATATTTGTTGCTTCTACACCCTCTTTTCTTGTATTATAACGCATCATTACACATCCCGTTATTAGAAGATCTATAACAATAAAAATAAATAAGACATTTGTAACGAGAGCTCCAACTCTTTTGGGTATTTTTTCGATTAGTGCTGACATTGGCGGATAAATATATTTAATAAATATCACCGCAGCAATCCCCCAAAAGAAACAGAACAATAAATTAATTCTTCCATTCAAGTTAAGCGGCAAATGATGATAATCCCAAAATATAGTGCCAAAGAACACTTCCGTAAAAACACTACAGATATATTCAAAAGCTCCACCCATTATACTTCCAGCAATAAATATTGTTCCATTATTCTTATCCTTATAACGATGCAAACATAGTGTTGCAAGAGCCATACCCATCCCCCAAACAATGGACAGCTGTCCAAAAACAAGAGATGATCTGCTCATCCATCTGTGCATTGAGAATCGACAATATATTATTTCGCATATATCACCAATAAAAGCACCAATTAGAAATATTAGAAATAATTTATAAAAATTTATCCCTTCGGCAAATGTATCAGATTTAATTTTTGTTTTACGTTTGTTTTTTACGTTTGGATAAGCATTTTCAATCCTTTTTTTAATTGATGTTAGTATACTATTACCTAATCTATTGGAAATATTTTCAAGACGATGCGTATTTATTATTTTTATAGTTATAAATGATGTTAATAAATCAATTGTCGCGATGGACATTAAGCCAAAGCAAATTATACTTCTAATAAAAAGATTAATATTTTGAAAAGTCGTTAAGAATATTGGGTTGATTACTTTTACCAATAATACTCCGAGTACACCCCAAAGTAAGGAATACTCTAAACAAATATAACCATCAAAATTAAATTTTTTCTTAGAATAGTTCCACCATCTAGCCTTATCTATTTTTTCAAGAATTTTACCTGTTAAAAACTCTAAAAATGTTCCGTAAATAACTGATGCTAAAAATATACCAAAAATATTTTCAACATCACGGGTAATCAGTAAAATAATTATCGAACAAAGTCCATATATAGGACACATTGGTCCATTGGTTATTCCCCGATTAACAAATTTTCCTTCTTTTATGGCAACAGCAACTACTTCAAGTACCCATCCAATTACGGAATATATCAAAAAAATAAAAATTAAGTCTAGTACACTTTCATACTTCATATTTTAATCACATATACACTATAACATAATTAAGCGTTATTTGGAAGTTTTCCCTTGAATTGATGGAAATAAGACTCTTTTAACTATATTTTCTCTTTCTTTTTGATAAACACAATCAATTACTTCTTGATTTTGCGTTTCAAGAGCTTCATCATATATTGATTTTCTTACATTATTTAAATAGTTTAGCGATTCACTTCTTTTCATTAGAATTCGAATATTTGGAACAACTTCCTTCCTAATGGCATAATTTAAAGGACGATTTCCATGTTTATCAAAAGCATTAACATCTACTCTTTTTTTGCATAAAGATCGTAGATAATGCTGATTTTCTTGAGCAGCAGCAAGGTGTATTGGCTTAATTCCCCAGAAATTGGCAGCTTCCAGATTTGGTTCAAAACTTAAAATATTATCAAAAGATTTTTCTAAATTATGTTCAATGGCTACCATAATTGGAGTATATCCAGTTTTTGGATCTTGATAGTCAACATCTGCGCCATACTCAGTTAAGTACTCAATATAACAAAGTGAGCTTTCATCTTCTGCTTCCATTTGCATTAATCCTTCAAGTAATCTTTTCCCCATGTTTTCTTTATATTCTACTATATTCATTTATAAACACTCCTTTTTTTTGTTTAGGCAAAAAAACACATTAAGTTTTTATCTTAATGTATCAATTTGCTTTTGATAATCGTTAGACTCACATATGTAACTACCAGCAACGACAATATCTAAGTCATCTAACATTTTACGAGTTTCTAAATTAACTCCCCCATCTAAAGATATTTGATAATGATAATTTTTATCTTCACGTAACTTCTTAAGTTCTGATATTTTATCCACAGTTGATGGTATTAGTGACTGACCTCCATACCCTGGATTTACTCCCATAATCAAGACATTTTCAATTCTTTCTAAATACTTTTCAATTGATGAAATCGTCGTATCAGGATTTATTGCTAATCCAGCTTTTATTCCCAAACTATGTATTATTTCAATCAGTTCATCTAAATCGTCGTCTATTTCGGCATGTATGGTTATATAAGAAACATTTAGGTTTCTTGATGCCTCAATATAATCTTCAGGATGGGAACACATAAGATGAATGTCTAGTGGTTTAGAACAATTATTAAATAGATTTTGTGTTTCTTCTATACTTAAAACAGTTCTTTCAACAAACTTCCCATCCATTATATCTACATGAATATAATCAGCATCAGTTTTTAATATTTCTTCAATAGTCTTTTTACGTTCATATTTACTTTTTAGAAATGTTACTGATATTTTCATTTTCCATCATCCCCTTGTAACTTTCATATCTGCTTTTTAATATTTTACCTGATTTAACATCTTCTTTTACTTGGCAACCTACTTCATTTAAATGTTTACAGTCTCTAAACTTGCATGAATCATGGTTAAATTCATAAAAGGCAAAGCGAATGTTTTCTTTATCATCTATTACATCCAAAGCAGAAAAACCTGGAGTGTCGGCAATATAATAATCGTTTACCTTAAAAAGTTCTACGTGTCTTGTTGTGTGTTTTCCCCTACCTAAAGCAAGAGATATTTCATCTGTCTTTAAATTTAAGCTTGAATCCAATTTGTTTATTATTGTTGATTTTCCTGCTCCAGTCTGCCCAGTAAGAGTTACTGTTTTATTGCTTATTACATCTTCTAGAGAAGAAATCTCCGTATTTAAAAACGTTTTTATGCCAATACTTTTATAATACTTAATTATTTCATTAAAGGCATGTTCTTCTTTTTCGCTCAATAAATCATATTTTGAAAACACAATTATCGGTTCAATATTAGATAGAATTACATTGGTTAACATTTTATCTAATAATGTTGCTGAGTAATCAGGCTCTTTTAAACTTGTAACAATTATGCATATATCGACATTAGCTATTGCAGGCCTTTTTAACTCATTCGTTCTATCAAAAATGCGATTTATAACTAATTCGTTTGAATCGAATTCAACAATGTCACCAACTAGAGGAATTTCATTGTTTTTTCTGAATATTCCTCGAGGATGGCAATCGTAGTTTTTTCCATTTGCCTCAACCGTATACAAATTACTAATATTCTTAATAATTCTTCCAGTCATCTATTCTTCTCCATTATCAACTGGAGCTTCGGCATTAGGATCATCATTTGCTAATTCTTCAGCAATATAGATTTTTAATGTTTGATTTGGCATTGCTGATGTTCCAGCTTTTTGCGATTGATCATATATGGTCCCTGGTGCATATTCATCTGTAGGATTATAAACTGGAACTAAAGTAACATTATATTTTTCACACCAAGCTTCTATTTCTTTTAGAGAATAGGAGCCTGTTGTAAAGTCTGGATAGTCACTAGTCTTATTAGGAACATATATTGTAATTGTATCTCCTTCTGTAAGAGTTGTTCCTACACCGGGCTCAGTACGAATTATTTCATTAACATTTGCCGTATCGTTTTCCTCTTCTTTTAAAATAACATATAAATTATACATTTTTTCTAAAACGGCTTTTACTTCTGTTGCATTTTGCCCAGCTAAATCCTCAACCGCATACCCATGTTCACCTGATGAAACATACAAGGTTATTATTGCTCCAACTTTTCTTTTACTTCCAGCTTGAGGAGAAGTTCTAACAACATGACCAGATTCGGTTTCTGAAGATGAAACTTCCTTTTGTTCTTCATCTATTTCAAAGCCTAATTCTTGTAGTTTATTTTCTGCTTCGAGAACTGTTAAATTAGAAACATCAGGTATTTCATAACTTTTTACCCTTGTAAATTTAGGAACCAATAACACTAAAGTTGTTACTACTACAACAATTGCAGTAAAAACAATAGCAAGTATTAACAATAATTTATTTTCTTTTTTCTTTAAATCTCTTTCTGTTATTTGTTTAGCTTTAATATCTATCTCTCCCGTTTCTTCTTTTACTTTTTCTTTTGTTTTTTCCTTTGACGGTTTTACTTTTTCCGTTGGTTCTTTTATAATTTCGGCATTTATTACTTCTTTTTTCTTTTTTGATGAATCTGTTTCATCCTCTGGATATTTAAAAATATATTTAGGTTCACTAGCACGTGAATCAGATAAGGCTGTTTTTAAATCATCATGAAGTTCTTTTGCATCAGCATATCTATTTTTAACATTTTTAGCCGTTGCTCGCATTATAATGTTTTCAATTGATTGCGGTAAATTTGGGACTTTATCTCTAACGCTTGGAAAAGGCTCTTTAATGTGTTTTAAAGCTATTTCAACAGCATTATCGCCTCTAAAAGGTAATGATCCAGTTAAAAGTTCATACATTAAAATGCCCATTGAGTATACATCACTTTGAATAGTTGCGCCTTTACCACTCGCTTGTTCTGGTGGCAAATAATGAACAGAGCCCATAACTGAATTTGTTTGCGTTAACTGAGTTGAATTAAGAGCCATAGCAATACCAAAATCAGTTATCTTAATAAGACCATTTTCAAGTATCATAATGTTTTGCGGTTTAATATCGCGGTGAATTATATATGAATCATGTGCAGCAGACATTCCATCGGTAACTTGAAGCATTATGTCAACAACTTCAGTCAATGTTAGATTTCCGCGTTTTTTTAGAAGTTGTTTTAAGTGTTTTCCTTCAATATATTCCATAACGATATAATATGAGCCATTGTCTTCCCCTACATCATACACTTCTACTATATTTGGATGGCTTAAACTAGATGCTGATAAAGCCTCTCTTTGGAAACGTCTAACGAACTTCTCATCAGTTGCTAAGTCTCCTCTTAAAACCTTTACTGCAACATTACGATCAAGAATAGTATCATATGCAAGATAAACATTAGCCATTCCGCCTTCACCAATTGTCTTGATGATTTGATAACGGTCGTTTATCTTTTGACCTTTCATTATCATGTTTATGCCTCTCTTTCTTTGACAAGATAAGCAATTGATATATTATCTGTTCCACCTCTAACGTTGCATTTCTTTATTAATTTTATCAACTTATCTTCTACAGTTATTTCTGTTTCATTCAAAACTTTTTCTATTTGATCTTGTGCTAACATATTTGTTAAACCATCACTGCAAAGCATAATTGCATCTATATCTGTTTCAACTTCAAATATATCTATTTCGCACTGATCGGCAGCACCTAGTGCCTTCATAAGAACATTTTTCTTTGGATGATTTTCCGCTTCTGCTTCTGATAAATCACCGGTTTCTACTAAAAAGTTTACTAGAGTATGATCTCTCGTAATTTTTTTTAGTTTACCATTTTTGAAAACAAAGCCACTTGAATCACCAATATTTACAAAAAGTAAGAAATTGGCAGTTAAAAGAGCCATTACGCAAGTTGTTCCAAGTCCCATAGATTCAGGGTGTTCATCACTATATTTAATAATATTATTGTTCGTTTCTTGAACATTTTCTTTTAACCAATTAATAGCATCTCTTTTAGTACCGATTGTTGATAAAGCTTTAAACTTTGAACCTATTTGAGTTACTACCATTGAAGAAGCCACTTCTCCAGCACGATGTCCACCCATTCCATCAGCAACAATCATTAAATGCTCAGAAGCTGCGTTTTTTACAATTGTGACAGAGTCTTCGTTATGACTTCTCACTCTTCCCGAATCAGTTATATAAAATGACTTCATTTTTCCACCTCACTAGCTCGTAACTGTCCACAAGCTGCATCTATGTTTCCACCAAACTCACGTCTTACAGTTACGTTAATTCCTAACTTTTTTAAAGTGTCATAAAAATTCATAATTGTTTCATTGCTACTCTTTTTATATTCAATATGACTTGTTTCATTATAGGGTATTAAATTTACGTAAACATTAATTCCTTTTATTAAATGAGCAAGTTCTTTAGCTTGATCAATTGAATCATTTACCCCATTTAATAAGAGATATTCAATAGTTACTCTTCTATTTGTCTTTTCAATATAGTACCTAAGAGCCTTAAATACATCTTCTAATGGGTAGGCTTTATTAACTTTCATTATTTTATTTCTAAGCACATTATTAGGTGCGTGTAATGATAAAGCTAAATTTGTTTGAATATTCTCGTTAGCATAGTCGTAAATTCTTGGTACAATACCACTAGTTGATACTGTAATGTGTCTTGCACCAATGGCAATACCTAAGGGATCATTTATTATCCTAATAAAATCCATTATATTGTTGTAGTTATCAAATGGTTCGCCAATTCCCATAACTACTACTGATGAGATACGTTCTCGTATATCATTTTCAATCATGAGTATTTGTCTTACTATCTCCCCAGAGGTTAGGTCTCTTACTTTTTTAAGTCTTCCTGATTCACAAAAAGTACATCCCATGTTGCAACCAACTTGGCTAGATACACAGACACTTAATCCATAATCATGTCGCATTAATACTGCCTCAATCAAATTTCCATCACTAAGTTCAAATAAGTACTTATTAGTTAACTTACTAGTTTGTTTACGAACTTGTTTTAGCATTGATGTATCAAATGTGGATTCAAGTTTCTCTTGTAATGCCCGACCTATATTACTCATATCAGAGAAATTATATACTCTTTTTTTATAAAGCCACTCAAAAATCTGCTTAGCTTTATACTTTTTTTCTCCAATTGAAGCAAAATATTCTTGCATATCAGATAATTTATAATCAAATATACAGTCCATATTTTCACCCTATTACCATTATAGCAAATAAGCAAAGAAAATGATAGAAAAAAGAATCTATTTTCCAAGATTCTTTTTATTTAGTTTAGCCGTAACAACACGTTCTTCAACCATATCTACTTTAGTATAGTACTCTGTTTCCATTGGTAAATTTTTCTTTTTTAATCGCTTATCAGTAAATTCATTAAATAATTCATAAATAATCGTGAAACATGGAACGCCTATTAACATTCCTATTATTCCAAAAAGTCCACCAAATAAAGTAATGGCAAATAATACCCAAAAAGATGGTAATCCAGTAGCTTGCTTTTGAATTCTTGGAGTAATTAAATTTGCATCAATTTGTTGTAAAATTACCATGAATAAAATAAATGTTACTGCTTTAACTGGGTCTACTAGTAGAATAAGTAAAACGGAAGGAACAGATCCAATATATGGTCCAAAATAAGGAATTAAATCAGTAAGACAGATAATTACTGCTATAAGTAATGGGTAAGGATATTTAAATATTATAAGGAATAATAATGTACATAATCCAACTGTACCTGAATCACATATCTTGCCTATCATAAATTGTCCAAAAACATGATTAATATGTTGTACTTCATCAATAAAGCCGTTTACTTTGTTAACATCAAAGATTGAATATAAGTTCTTTCTAATACCAGCACTGAAAGTCTTTGTATTAGCTAGTATATAAATAGCAAAAACAAGTCCGATAGCAAAATTAAAGATAAACGATATTATACCAAATATACCACTACTTAGTTTTGACAATGCTCCATTAGCAATCGGTAACACAACATTATTTAAGGCTGTAGTTAAGTATTCACTTATTATTTTATAATTATCAATTAGGCTAGATTCCATTTCCGAATTTGTAAAAGTATTTTTTAACCATTCTCCTAAATCATTAAAATAGACTGGAGCATTAATGATAATAGATTGAATACTCAAAAGTAATTGAGGAATTATGAAACTAATTAGAGTAACTAAAATACCAACAATAATCATAAAAGAACAAAATATACTTAAATTTCTTTTAGTTGTATTTTTGGTTATTTTGTTAAATACTTTATGTTCAAAAAGATTTACTAAAGGATGCATAATATAAGCAAGAACTAAACCATATATTAGTGGCATTAATATACGGACTAAGGTTTTTAGAAAACCAAAAATATAACTCACATGAAATAAACAAAAACCAAATAATATACATGCCGCTATGACAAAGAATGCTGTAATTCCTATTTGCACAATTTTGTTTTCTAGCATTTTTTTCATTTTATCACCTATTTAGATTATAAGAAAAAAAAATTAGTTTGTAAACAATTGTATAAACAAAATCATAGTTGGTTACAATATTAACGGTGATAAGATGAACTTTTTAGAAAGAATAAAGAAAGATTATGTCGAAGTAAGTGATTTAGTCATTAAACCCATTAATGGTATTACAATTGTTTATTTAGAGACACTAGCTGATCAAGATAAAATTAATGATTATATTTTAAAAATAATTCCTAAAAGTAAAATTCCTAAAGATATAAAAAATTTAGTTCCGTCTCCTAATGTTAAAGATATAAAAACCTACGAATCTTTAACAAGCTTTTTAGATACTGGTTTTACTATAATATTTAATGATAAACAAATAATAGCCGTAGAAACCAAAAGTAATTTAAATCGTTCAATTGATACTCCATCCACAGAAGCTTCTTTGTATGGTCCTAAAGAATCACTAGTGGAAAATTATCAAACTAATTTGGGCCTAATAAAGAGACGTATAAAAAGCAGCAAATTAAAAAATACGCAATCTTATATTGGCAAGTATACTAAAACAATGTGTTCTATTCTTTATATCAAAGGTGTTGTAAAAAGCGAATTAGTAAACTCAACAATTGAAAAAATTAATGGAATAAATGTTGACGGAATTACCGATGTAGGTGAATTAAAACCTTATTTAGTTAATGATAAGAAGAATGTATTTCCAGGAATAAAGATTACTGAAAGACCTGATGTTATTGCAAATGCATTACTTAATGGAAAAATAATAATTCTTCTAGATAATTCTCCTTATGCATTAATTCTTCCAACATTCTTAGCCGATTTCATAAATCCTATGAGTGATAAATACACAAAGCCTGCCATTGTTAATTTTATAAAAATACTTCGTCTTGTTTGTTTTTTTATCGCTATCTTTGTTCCTGCATTCTATGTGGCTGTCACAACAATTAATCAAGAAACTATACCAACTAGCCTTCTTATTAATTTACAAAATCAAAGAATGGATGTCCCATTTCCCGCCGTTATGGAATGTGTAATAACTCTAATAATTTGTGAAATCCTAAGGGAAAGTGATATAAGGTTTCCTTCAAGTTACGGTTCTGCTATATCTATTCTGGGAGCCTTGATTTTAGGGGAAGCAGCGGTATCCGCTGGTATAGTATCACCAATAATGATAATAGTTGCTTCAATTACATTTATCTCAAGTATGATATTCACTGATGTTGAAATCATTGATGCTTTAAGATATTGGCGATTTATATCCTTATTTATTGCAGCTATTTTTGGACTTTATGGAGTTGGTATTTCTATAATTCTTTTATTTATTAACTTATGTAATTATGATATTGATGGAAAAAGTTATCTTTATCCAATTACACCTTTTGATTTAACTTATTTAAAAGAAACTTTGATAAAAATGAAAAATAATAAAAGAAGTAAACTACTAAGTAATAATAGAATTAAGGGGAGATTATGAAAAAAATATTAATTTTGTTACTCTGTTTATTTATGTTAACAGGTTGTTATAATTATATCGAATTAGATGAATTGGCTGTTGTTTCATCAATACTTATAGATTATAAAGATGATGCTTACAAAGTAAATGTTGAGGTATATAGCAAAGAAGACACAGTTGAAGTTTTTGAGTCTTCTGGCACCTCTTTAACTGAGTCATTTACTATTGCTGAAGAAATGAGTAAGCAAAAATTTTACTTTAGACACATAAATGCAGTTATGATTACTGATAATGTTAACGTTGAAGATATAATTTATTACTTTTTTAGGAATCCAGATACTAATGATAATTTTGCTTTCGTTTATACTAATGCAGAAAAGATATATGAAGATGATGAAGTTAATATTGGTGAACTTATAAAAAATAATATCGAGGATGATGATTTATGTTCCTTTTTTGAAATAATGAAAGGATATATTAATAAATTAAGAGATATTGCTTTACCAATGTTTGATGGTAAAAAAATGGGTGGAATTAAAGCTTATAAAATGCTTGAGCCAAAAGAAGAATTCTCAAGCAAAGAAGAAGAGATTTTTAAAGTACTGAAAAACAAATATGATGGAATTTTACATATAAATTGTGGTGACAAAGATGCAATTATAAATATTGATTCAATTGACACAAAGTATAATATTGAAGAAGCTAAAATTAAAATTAAAGTAAAATTGAAAACAAGTATTCAAGAAATGAACTGTGATTTAGATATTACTAAGGTAAGTGATCTAAAAAAACTAGAAAGAATGGCCGAAAAAGATTTAAATGAAGATATTCATAAATTTATGGGAACACTCAAAGAGAATGAATCTGATATTTTAGGAATAAATACTTTAATAAGAAATAAATATAAAAAATTAGATAAAATGTTTAATGATTACGATTATGAAGCTAAAGCTGATATCTCAATTTATAAGAAAGGACTATTGCTAAAATGAAAAAAGAGTTTAACATGTTAAATTATTTTAATACTCGAGCATTGTTTATGGGTATTGGTTTGTCAAGAGTTATATCTTATGCTCACGAATATTCTTATATCTCAGTTATTTTAGGTACTATTATTGGCGTTTTTCTTCTATATTTATTGAAGTTAGAAATGAAATCTTCATTTATTAATGTTTTACTAAACTCCTGTATAATTATTGTTTCTCTAGTAATTTTAATTAATATGATTTCAACAATGTATTTAACAAAAATGCCAAAACTTTTAATTGGACTTCCTTTTTGTTTGGTCTTACTATATTTGTTAAATAAAAAAGAAATAGTTCTATATAGAATATCTAGTATACTCTTATTCTTTAATCTAGTATGTTATATTTTTGCTTTCTTTTCTTTAGCAAGATATTTTACCCTTGATAATTTTTATTTTACTGATGTTTCAATTAAAAGTATTTTAATATCAGCTATAGAATTTGCCCTTTACTCTGTAACTCCAACATTCTTAACAAGAAACAGTGAAACTAAAGATATTAGCATTTATAAGACTTATATTGTATCAGCATTTACTATGGGAATCATAATAATGCTTGCCATTGGCATTTTAGGTTCTAATGTTAGCAGTATTGTTAGATACCCTGAATACTTAATATTAAAAGAAGTTAGTCTTACTACGGCAATACAGAATATAGAGAATATAGTTTCATATATGTGGATAATTGATGTTTTCATACTCCTAGCATCATGTGGTAATTCAATAAAAAACAATGTTAAAAACAAATGGGTTATTAACATTGTTATTCCAATATTATTATTTATTACAACTTATATGAATAACCATTATGAATTTATTTTATTACTATATAGATATAGTCCATTTATACTGTCTGGAGTTTTAATAGTATTATGGTTATCCAACAAAAAACTTATCTTTGAAAGATAAGTTTTTTTATTCAATATTTACTCTTCAAATATTTTTTTACCCGAATATGTATAATATGTGGTTTTGTCATCTTTTTCTATTGTTATATAATGCTCATAGAATGATGGTATTGTATCAAATTTTATTAACTCTTTTTTAGAATCTATTGAAAATAATTTATGCTCATCTTCATTTCTTGTATAAACATAATATTTTTCATTATTAATTTTGATATCAATGTCTTCATAAATAGTTTCTATAAGTATTTTTCCTTTTTTATCCATTACTCCTGTTTTACCATCTTTTTCTACTATATAGTAATCATCCATTTGGTATGATGTGTTGATATAGTCACTTATTTTTTTACCCTTGGTATTAATGAAATAGTAATTTTCATCATCTTCGCTTACAAGAGCAAGGGCATTACTATCAAATGTTAAAGCACTTTTATATTTTTTTCCAAATAATTCTTTTCCTGACTCATTGTAAAAAGTATATTCGTTATCTTTGTAAACTAAATAAATACCTTCTTTTGAGTATCCTTTATCTGCTAAAATAGCATTCTCTATTTTTAAAATGGGCTTATTATTTTTTAATATTTGGACATCATTTCCAACAGTAACAGCGTAAGATTTTGTGTTTTTATATGTCATTTTTGTTAAATCAGCATCTAAAATATTTAGTTTTGTATCTAAAAGATGACTTACTTCATTTTTTGTACAAATTAATTTATCATTTAGTAAGTATAGAGAATCACATTCTTCATTTTTATCTTTTACTTTTCCGTCTATAATTACTTTAAATTTAACATTTTCTGATGCTTCATACCAAGCAACGCAAGAATTTAAAGCTATGATACTTCCAGATTCATTAGCAGAACTTACACAATACTGTTCATCATCCTTTATTTTGGAAATTATCTTACCAGTTCTAGCATTAAAAATAACAGTTAAACCATCATAGTAAACCGAAACATAATCTAGATAATTACTAGAAGTTGGTGCAATTTGCTCTTCTTTATCTTTATTTACTTTAAACGTATAAACCTTTTTTCCATTATATGTATATACGGCATATTTATCTTTAATTAATACGATTGTTGCAGCATATAAATAAGAATTAGTTTTTAAATCGAATTTAGTGGATTTAATAATTTTCTTCCCGCTGGAAGATAATAAACTATATACATTATCTTTTTCTTCTACTTTAAATAAGCCACCGTTTTGTGTAATAGAATTATACTTTCCTGGCTTGGCTACATATTTTCCCTTTTCGTTTATTATGGCACTTTTACCATCTTTATCCGTTACTTTTGCAACTCCATTATAAATATTTTCAACTGATGTAAATATAAAATCCGTTAATTTTTTTCCCTTTTCATTAAATAAGGCATAATTATCATCTTTATTTTTAATAAAGAAAGCCGTAGAAACAGTCGGATCTTTCTTTGGCTGAGTCGCCATACTAATAAATTTTACAGCAAATAATAAAATAATTACTAAAATTAAGACTGCTATTATTCTAAGAATTGTCGTTCTGTTTTTATTAATAAACTTGTTTATATTTTTCATCTTCCACCTCTATTAATATATTATCAAATTATCTAATTTTTTAAAACCTTTTTTCACTAATAGTATTCTCTTTTTCTCTCAATATATGAAAAAAAGGCACTATTTTTGGATTAGTGTCTTTACTTCTTTAATAAATGGTGTTTCGGCATTTATTTTACCCTTATTCTTTTCAACAGCATTTATAAATGAGATAAGTTCAGGATATTTTTCTTTTCCATAAATTAAGTTTCTTACAATACTTATTAAAAGATCGCCCAATTTATAATTTCTATAACGGTAATTTTCACGAGCCATTATAACTATAGTAAATAAATCATCTTCGGAAAAAAATTCTTTTTTAGCATAGTTTTCATATGATATTGTACCATTATGGATACTTTCGATAACACTTTCTATATAAGGTATTTGATAGTTGTATTCAAAATCAAAATTATCTTCTTTATCTTGACCAGTATTCTCTTTTGTTTCTCCCATATATTTTTCTATTAAACAATTGTCTGATTTTTCTGTTTTTGTTATGGCAACAGCAATTAATTCATCAAATATTTTAGCAAGTGATGAAGTAATATATTCATCAGTTAAAGTATCTTTTTTATTATCTAGTTCATCTAATCTATTTAGAAAATAGAAAATCCAGTGATCTTTTTTTATGGCTTCTAAATAGGACCAAATTAAATCACTTGCCGATTCAATATCGCCGTTGATAATATTATTATAAATATCTTCTATTACACCATCAAGATAAAAACTTAGTTCACCTTTATAATCATTTTCAATATTTCTTTGTCTTTCTTCTTTTATTTTTTCAATAAAAGAAGAAATTACTTCATGATGGTTAGTAGAAGCTATTTTATCTATATCCTGAGCTTCTATTATGTCATGAATGTCATATTGGCTTGGTAAAACCTTTACGTTTAGTGGTATTCCATCTAAAACATTGCATAGCATAGCATAAAGTTTTTCAAAATCTTCAGCATTTTTAATATTGCTCTTCTTAAGATCTAAAAAGGCCTCAATTGTTCTATAGTCTAAAACTTTTATTGCTTCTTTAACATTTTCATTTATATTCCTTACAGCTGCATTAATCAAAACTCTTATAACAGCACTAGATGGATCAATTGAGCCTCTTTTATATAAATGTTGGCATAAACTCCTCGCATAAATATATTCTCTTTTTTCAATAGCCTCTCTTATTTGATTTTGTAACGCTATGTCTTGGTAATTTTCATCAAATCTGCTTACATAAATATTTTGCTTTAATAAATTAGGATTTTGATCAAATGATAAAATATCACTTAAAATAAGTAAATACACTACATAATCTTTTCTATTTTTGGAATCATTTTTGAATAAAAAGTCAGCGTATTCATAAGCACTTTTAAACTCATTTAAGTAAATAAGTGTTGACATAATGATAAACTTAAGTTGAAAGTCAACCGTATTATTTTTACACTTTTTTTCTTCAAATATTTTTAAGACTTCTAAAAATTTTTCCCTATTTATTAAAGACAGTTCACGACAGTTCTCCTTAATATATGCAAGAGTTATCTTATTTTTTTCTAATATCTCGTTATTAATTGGTACGTCATTTGCTAAAATTTCTTCTAAAGTCATATTTACACTTCCCTCCGAGTACATATTATAACTTAAGAAAAATAAAAAGAAAAGGATAAAATATATCCTTTAATCATGATCTTTAAATGCCATTAAATAATATAGCATTTGAAGTAAAGTTGTTAAAACTCCTGCTACGTAAGTCATTGCTGCACTTTTAAGTACACGTTTCGTTCCATCTAATTCAATTTCTTCAATTATACCCATTTTTTCTAGATTATTGTTAGCTCTTCTAGATGCATCAAATTCAACTGGTAATGTTATTAATTGGAAGGCTAAACTAGCCGTAGTTAAAATAACAGAAATCATTATTAAATCAAATGCTTGTAGAATAAAACCAAAAATTAGGGTTCCATAGGCAATCTTATTGGCAATAGAAACAATTGGAAATATTAAGCTACGTAGTCTCATCCAAAAATAACCTTCTTTGTCTTGTATAGCATGTCCACATTCATGAGCAGCAACAGCAGCTGCTGCAATTGATTCTCCATGGAATATATCAGTGCTTAATTTTACTGTCTTCCTTGTTGGATCATAACAATCAGTTAAATTTCCGGGAACTTCAACAATGTAAATATCATTAAGACCATTCTCATCTAGTATTTTTCTTGCAACCTCAAATCCACTTAGCTTTTTATCTAAAGATATTTCCTTGTATTTTCGGTAATTTCTATTAATATTAAAAGAAGCAAGGGCTGGAATTATTAATAGCAATAAGTATATAAATAGTATATCCATTTTCTTCACCATCTCCAATATAACACATATTTGTGAATTTTGTGTTAATTATTAACCAACTATTTTATAAGTTGTTCCTTCTCTTGTGTCAATCAATTCTATTCCTTTTTTATATAAATCATCTCTTATAGAGTCTGCTAATTCAAAATCCTTCTTTTTCTTAGCTTCATTTCTTGCCTCGATTAATTTTAAAATATCTTCGTTCGCTTCAACTTCGACTTTTTCCCTTATTAATTCTACTGCTAGCACTTGATCAAATGATTTTATTAATTCTAATTTAGTATGACCGTTTACTTCATTATCTTTTAATAAATCATAAAGAATTGATATTGCATTTGCGGTATTTAGATCTTGTTCTAAAGCAAGCTTAAAGGATTCTGTGTATTTTTTAAATACTTCTTCCAAAAAATTACCATCATCTTTTATATTAGCAATCTTATTTCGTAGTTTTTTTAATGTTGTTTCAGCTTGATTAAGTGCTTCATAAGAAAATAGTAATTGCTTGCGATAATGACTATTTAAACATAGGAACCTAAAACTTATTGGATCGTATCCTTTATCTTTTAAAAGAGATACTGTTAAAAATTCACCATTAGATTTGCTCATTTTACCAGTATCATCTAATAAATGCTCATTATGAAACCAATAATTACACCATTTGTGTCCTAAATAGGCTTCACTTTGGGCAATTTCATTTGTATGATGAGGAAAAATGTTATCAACTCCACCACCATGAATATCTAAGTACTCCCCTAAATGTTTAATTGAAATACCAGAACATTCAATATGCCAACCAGGGTAACCTGTACCGAATGGTGAATCCCATAACATTTCATGATTCTCAAATTTAGATGTTGTAAACCATAGAGCAAAATCAGCTTGATTTCTTTTATTATTATCAAAATCAACGCCTTCTCTTACCCCAACAACCATCTTATCTTCTTGACTATTATTTGTTAGACAATAATAGTTTTTTACACGGGATATATCAAAGTAGACATTTCCACCAGAGATGTAGGCAATATCCTCGTCTAATAATTTTTGAATCATTTTAATATACATGTCAATGTTAGCTGTAGCTTTTTCGATTATATCGGGTCTTAAATTATTTAATTCATCAAAATCACTAAAAAATGCTTTTGTATAAAAATCTGCTATTTCATAAGCTGTTTTTCCTTCACGTTTTTTAGCAACTTCCATCTTATCTTCGCCAGAATCAGAATCACTTGTTAAATGTCCAACATCAGTAATGTTCATAGCACGAGTTACATCATACCCAAGATATTTTAAAGTCCTAACTAAAACATCATGGCCGATGTAATTGCGCATATTTCCAATATGGGCATAATGATAAACAGTTGGTCCACACGTATATATTTTGACTTTTCCTTCCTCATTGGGAATAAATTCTTCTATTTTTTTTGTTAATGTATTATATAATTTCATAAAAACTTTTTCCTTTCATTTTTTATTTAATTATATAAGCAACATCGTAATTTCATAAAAATCCCTTCTTTATATATTATTATATACTAAATATCTTTTATTTAAAAGAAAAAGTACATATTAAAATATATGTACTTTTTAATCTAATTAGTTACAGTAATTATTATTTTTTATATATTCTTTTAAAGTCAATTCATTAGTTTTTTCTAATTTAAATTTATGTTTTCCTTCATAAACAAGGGCATAATTAACATTAACAAGCCTACTTGTTTCAATTGAGTTTTCAAATAGTTTTTCTTCATCACATATTGTTATAGGATTATTATTCACAAATAGTTGGTCTTTTAGAACATTACTAGTCAATAAAACGACTTCACTACTATTATAAATGGCTGGCTCTTCATCATTTAAAAACATTCCATTAGCATCCCCTATATCATAAATTTCTAATATTTTTTCTCCCTTACTTGAAAAGGCAAAAAATACAGTTGTTCTAAGTTCATTATCGCTGCCCGTAAACAATAATATATCATCAACAAATCCAACAGAGGAACTGAATTTTTCTTTCGTTGCAACAGCTATATTATTAATATAAAGAGTATTATCCACTTTCTTAAGGGTAAAATCTTCTACTTGATAATTTTCATTTTCATTAAGATATAAAGAATCATTTAAAGTTTCACTACCAAAGGAAAATATTCCTGCGCTTCCGACTTTAATAGTTGTTGCATCATTATATTTTAAATTATTTGATTTATTTTTAATTGATATTAATAAAAAGGCAGAAGAAATAATTATTCCAATAATAAATAAACCAATTAAAGTTTCTATTATTTGAACTTTACTTATTTGTTTTTTCTCTAGCTTTTTGGTTTGTTTTTTTCCCTTTATGGTTTCCGATTCTTTTTTTTCAATCTCTTTTATAGGTTCATTTAATGTCTGGCTCTCTTTGGAGACTTGAATAGGTGTTGCTATACGATTTATCTGCTTAAACCTTTTATTCTCATTATTCATATAATCCCTTCTATTCTACATGTATTATACCAATTATTTTGAGTGTTATAAACAAGATTCTTTTAAAGTATGTAAATTAGAATAGTTTTTTTCTGAATCTAGATTAGTCATATTAAATTTGTAAGATTTAGTGTCTTTGTAGTAAATAATTTGATCATCTTCTTTGGCTTTTTCGTTGTAACCTATTTGTGAACACATTTCATTATTAGTTTTTATTATTATTGTAGAATTAAAGTTTATTTTATTATTAAACTTATCAACTAAATAACCTTTATCTATAATTGAATTAAATAGTTCTATAACAGGAATTGAAGCATATTCTATATTCTTAAGAAGAATTAATGAATAAGGTTTGTACTTTATCTTATCAAGAATAGTTCCCTCTTTGTAGCCTACATAGCCGGGATCTGAACCAATTAGGCGGTTTATAGAAGTTGAGGATGAAAATTCTTTCATATCAAGTTCAATTAAATTAAAATCTAATGCCTCAGCAATAGTTTCGGCAGTAAATCTCTTACCCGAAGAAACAGGACCTTTTATTTCGAATCCTAAAACTCGGTTATGAATAAATTTTGGTTTTAATAGTTCTTTTAAACGAGTTAAATCTTGACCATATATTTTTTTATCTAATACATCTATTAATTTTTTGTAATCTTTTAAATTTAAGACTCTAATATTGGCTAGATTTTCAATTACCGATATTATATCTTCGGAAGTTATCTTTTTCGTTCTACTTGCTTTAACTTCTAAGGCTTTTTTATAATCTTTATTCTTTAAAAATTCATTAAAAGTGTAAAGATTATTCTCTTTAAATTTACTTAATTTTACTCGCGATAATAAGCAATCAAGAACTTCAAGTGATTTATCAGGATTTTGATTAGTTGTAATATACTTGGTTGATAAAGAAACGATATCTTTTAAAGTCTTATTATCTATCTTAACTTTATGATATTCTTCATACATACTTTTTACTCCTAAAAGTATTTTGTTAGTATCTTCTTCTGATGGTTCACTTATATAAACTCTTGCAAATCTTCTTGATAGAGCTGAATCTGAACTAATATATTCATCATATTCTTTTAAAGTGGTTGCTCCAATTAATTTAATTTTATCACTAGCTAAATAAGGCTTTAAAATATTTGCGGCATCACAAGATCCTTCTCCACCGCCAGTCCTCACAATAGTGTGAATTTCATCGATAAATAATATTATATTTTCCTTGTTTATAACTTCTTTGATTAAATTATTCATCTTTGTTTCAAATTCTCCACGATATTTAGTATTAGAAAGCATACTGGCCATGTCAAGCATATAGATTTCTTTATCTTGGATATTCTCAGGAACACGTTTTTCTTTAATCATTTTAGCAAGTTCATAAACAATCGCAGTTTTTCCTACTCCTGCTTCCCCCACAAGAATTGGATTATTTTTATTTTTTCGAAGTAGTATTTCTAACATACTATTAATTTCTTTTTCACGTCCAATTAAAGGATAATCTAAAGATGTATTCATTAAATTTGTCCCAATTTCATCTAAGTATGAACGAGTATTTAATAATTCTCCATAAAGTCCATCTAAGTCAATATTTAACTCAATCATTATCCTTACGGCAATACCATCATCACTTGCTAAAAGTTCTTTAAGAAGAGTTAATCCATCAGCACTATCTTTAGCCTTTTCAACACTTTTTTTAATTATTAATTTTAGTAACGGGGTATATAAAATATATGTGCTTTTTATGTTAGAAGTCCCGATTATACGAATAAGTGCATTTTTAAATTTATCATATGTCAAGTTATATTTATTCAAGATTTTGGCTGTTTTAGTACTTTTAAGTAAACTTAGAAGTAAGTGCTCACTTCCGACATAGGGATGGTTTAGTTCTAACATTTCTTGTTCTGCAAATTCTAAAATTTCTCTAATACGTTCATTTATATTATTTTCCATTTAAAAATCCTCCTATAAATATATATGAGGATTTTTTTTACTTATTATGCATATTTTGCATTTAATTTTAATCTATCCGCTAAAGTCACTATAAATTCTGAATTAGTTGGCTTACTACGATCAAAGTCAATTGAATTTCCAAATATTTCTTCCATAAGGTTATAGTCACCTCTAACCCAAGATACTTCTATTGCATGTCTAATTGCACGTTCTACTCTTGAAGATGTAGTATCATAAGTAGATGCAATACTCGGATATAATTCTTTAGTAATTGAACCAACCAAAGAGGAATCTTTGTAAAGCATCTCAATACCATCACGAATATAAGAATATCCTTTTATATGTGAAGGAATACCAAGGCTATGTAATAAATTAGTAATTTCAACTTTAATATCTAAATCCGAAGAAACAGTAAATGATTTTCTTCTTTTGCATAAAGCAACAATAATTTCTTCAAGTGTACTTACATCAAAAGGTTTCTTAATAAAGTAATTAATTGAATAGCTACTAATACTATTCATCATATCTGCTGATATAAATTCACTTGTTGCAATAATTATTTTATCATCACTTATTTCTCTTATTTGTTTAAGTAAATCATAAGAGTCCATTCCATTAAGTAACATATTTATAATTATACAATCTGATTCGTTTATGTATTTAAGTGCTTCTTCTTTTGTTTTTGCACATCTTACTTCAATACTACTAGAACTTCCAGAATACTTCACAACTTCCTTAGTGTGGTTAGAATCTGCATCAACCACCAATGTTTTAATTGCCATAAAATCTCCCTTTTTTCTAATTATTTCTTGACTGCTAAAAACATTATAGTATAAAGTTTTACAAATAGAAATAGCAAGTTTTGTCGAGAGATGTAAAATTTTGTAAACAATAAGACAATTTAATGTATAATTCGACAAAGTTTTCCTTACTTTGACAAAACATCAATTGCTTTTTGTAATTGAGTATCATTAGCATCATTTGGATTTAATGCATATTCTTTAGTTAATTTCACTTCTATGTCCGGTTTGTAACCAATTTCGTTTACATAATTTCCTTTAGGAGTAAACCATTTTGCTGTTGTATATTTAATCATTGATTTGTCACTTAAAAAATTGGTTTGTTGAACTAGTCCTTTTCCAAAAGTTGTTGTTCCAATAAGAATTGCCCCATAGCTTTCTTTTAGACTAGTTGCTAGTATTTCTGAGGCTGATGCTGAGGCGCGGTCAACTAAAACAACGATATCATATATTCTTGAAGAATTTGTTGTATCATAAATCTGTTTATTTCCATCTTTAGCCTCAACTGAATATAACACATTTCCTTTTTTCATAAACATATTTAAAATAGAATCACACGTATCTAAATAGCCTCCTGTATTTCCTCTTACGTCTATAATTAGTGATGCTATTTGCTCTTGCTCTAATGTTTCTAAAGACTCTTTTACTTGTTTAGATGCTGTTTTAGAAAACGTTGATATATATATATATCCAATTTTCTTGTTATTTTTCTCATAAACTTTAGAAGTTACAGAGGGGTATTCAATAGTTTTTACATCAATATCAATTGTTAATAACTCCTCTTCTCTTTTTACTTCAAGTGTTACTTTGTCTTGCTCTTTTATCATATTTGATACTTTTTCCAGTTGATCTGATTCAAGTATTTCATAGCCGTTAACTTTTTTTAATATATCCCCTACTTTAAGACCAGCGGTCGAAGCAGGAGTTTTATCATATACATTTATAACTTCAATATTTGTTCCTTTTTTTTGTACAGAAATCCCTACTCCATGATATTTTCCATCAAGTTTTTCTGACATACTTGAAGTATCGCTTTGATCCATATGAACTGTATATGTTTCATCTAAAGAGGACATCATACCATTAATAGCGTTTGTTGCAAGTTTCTCTTTATCTAAGTTCCCGTAAAAATCTTCACTTATTTTGTTGTAAGTCCCAACTATATCTAAAAGATTCCTATCTAAAATTAAATTACGGTTATTTTTAAAATAGAAAAATAGACCTGTAATAATACCTGAGAGAGATGAAAATGCTAGAGTAATAACGATTACTTCTAGCAAATTAAAGTTATTTTTTTCGAATTTCTTTTTCTTGATGTTTTTCATGTTGATTCTCCTTACGTTAATTATAACATAAAAAGAAAAAGAATACTTTAAAAGTATTCTATTTAGACTTTAATTTTTCAACAATTATGTTTGCATCACTTATATAGTCTATTACTACTCCCTCTTTTATAGTGAGTAAACGTGGCCCTTTTACTACTAATTCTGATGCTTTTGTTGGTTTGGTTAATTCAGTTTCTAAATCAGCATTATAATGATCTTTATTCATCTTGTTTGAAAGATCCACTCCATATAATACACTGTCTTTACTGTAGCTATTAAATAAGCCATCATAAAGTATACCACTTTCTTTATCACTTGAATCATATATTAAAACCATATATTCTTTGTCTTTTTGATTAAATACATCTGTAGCTAAAATAATGTCTTTGCTAAATGTTGGTTCAGTTGTTTGTGCTGTTGTTGAATCGGAAAAAATATCTTTAGTTATAACTTTTCCATTAAAATAGAATAATAGTCCCAATAAGGCAATAACAATTACTAAGACAATAAAGAAAGTCTTAATTTTTTGGTAATCTTCATTGCTCATTTTATTTTGTTTAATCTCTGTACTTACAAATCTTTCTGTTTGTTTTTGTTGTTTCTTCTTCATAAAATTCACCTATATCAAATATATCATAAATTAAGGGTTTAAACAATGAAAAAAATGGTTATGCAACCATTTCTATTGTTGATACAGCTTGACTTTGCTCAGATTCATTTTCTAATAGTCCAGCTAATTCAGCTTTCATTTCTTCTATTGCTTCTTCATTTTTCTTTATCTCGTCGTGCAGTTGTTCGTTGCGAGATTCAAACGCTGTTAATAATGCGCTAATGCTATTTATTTTGTTTTTCATAACTACACCTCTTCATGGCTATATATTATATAGCAACTATTTTAGTCCTGCAACTAAATTTGATGAATTCTCTAAACTTTCTGCAATTGTCATCATTTCACTGGCATCTAATGTCTTACTTGTTAAGTAATAATCAACTCCATTACTTGTCCAATATATTGAATTATCAGAAATAGCCCCAATAGTTGACCCTAAAAATAATGGTTCGCCATTAACGGGAATTATATCAAGGGTATCATTCATGTTAGATGCTTCTTCTACTAAGATAAACGGATCTACTCCCGCAAATGTTAATATTATTCTATTTCCATTATCTGTTGAGACTGTGTCTTTTCCTGAAAGATATGTATCAGTTGGAACATATAGAGGATAAATAATATCTTCTAAAATATTAGAGCTTGCTTCTATTTTACAAGTAGATTTGCAGTTTGCTTCTGTATCAGTGCAACTTGCTAAACATTCTTCATCAAGTTTTTCATCTTTTTTCTTATCTGTTGTTGTTTCTTCCTTTACGAGATTGTCTAAACTAAAATAGTCGTTCGAAAATTTAGGCTTATAATTAATTTTAGTTATATTTACTTCTATTTCTGTTTTATCTTCTTCTGTTTTTACGCTAACTTTTTTTATATTAAAGTCTTTGTCTGTTTCTATTGTTTCATGATGTAATTTTTGATTGTTTGGATAATCTACTTTAGAAGTAATTAGGTAGCCACCGCCTTCTTCTTTTACAGTGCTTGATGCATCTTTATTAACGTCATTTACTAAAGATTCAAGTAAGTACGCTTGACTAGAATTATTAGGCCATTCGCTCATAAACTTAAAACTTTTATTTAACTCAGGAGTAACAACATAAACCCCATCATCATTTCTTAAAATTACTTGTTCATGATTATTAATAGTATTCACTAAAGATACTTTATAATGTTTATTATCACTTACTCCTACCGTAACATTATAGGTAAACTCATCTTCATTACTAACTATTTTCATAGTACCATTAAGTTCATAAGTTGTATGCTTAGCGTTATGATCTTTAAACGATTTTAAAGTATCAGTACTTTTTGCTCCGCATCCTGATAAAAGAAGTAGTCCAATCATTAATAAAATTAACTTTTTTATAAAAATCATCTCCTAATAAGGTATATGAAGAAATAAAACTTTAATTCATTTTTATGTCAAAAATACTTATCTAGCCTAGACAAATTGAGCAATTTATAGTATATTAATAAGTACCTGAGAGCTTTATTTATACTTATTTTTTTATTTAAGGAGGATAAAATGAACAAAAACGATAATTACACGTCTGTTTTTGCCCTTGGTGGTTTAGGCGAAGTTGGTAAAAATATGTATGTGGTTGAATATAAGAATGAGCTTGTAATAATTGATGCTGGGGTTATGTTTCCTAGAGATGAACTTTTAGGAGTTGATTATGTTATACAAGACTTCACTTATTTAAAACAAAATGAAAATAAGATAAAGGCTTTATTTATTACCCATGGTCATGAAGATCATATTGGTGGCATTTCATATTTATTACAAAATGTTAATATACCTGTTGTGTATGCATCACGTATCGCACAAGATTTAATAACAAAGAAATTAATAGATAGAAGTGTTGGGTATAGTAATATCGAATTATTTGATGATAGTTCTATTATTAAATTTAAAAATATTACAGTTGAATTTATAAGAACTACTCACTCTATACCAGATTCTTACGCAATAGTTGTAAGAACTCCTAATGGAACAATAATTCATACTGGAGACTTTAAGTTTGATTTAACACCAATTGGGCCAATGGCTGATATTCATAAAATGGCTCGTTTAGGAGATGAGGGAGTTAAATTGCTCTTATCTGAAAGTACTAATGCTTTATCTCCTGGGTTTTCGGCAAGTGAAGAAATTGTTGATGAGGCTTTAGGCGATGTATTTGCAAGAGCAACAACAAACCGTATTATTCTTTCAACATTTGCATCAAATATCTATCGTATTAAACATATAATTGAAACTTGTAGAGAAAATAATCGAAAGATAATTACTTTTGGTAGAAGTATGGAAAATGCTAAAGATATCGCGATTAAAAATGGACTTATAACTGATTCTTCAATATTTATTGATACTAATCAGGCTAAAGATTTAAAAAAGCACGAAATATGTATATTGTGTACAGGATCTCAGGGTGAACCTTTAGCGGCGTTATCAAGAATAGCGAATGGTGTTCACAAACAAGTTCAGTTACTTCCTGATGATATAATCGTCTTTGCCTCAAATCCAATTCCAGGTAATTCATCAAGTATTAATAGAATAATTAATAAATTCTATTTAAAGGGTGTAAAAGTTTATACTAACTCACAGTTCCCTGATATTCATACATCGGGGCATGCTAAGGCCGAGGAACTAAAATGGATGATGCGACTTTTAAAGCCAGAATATTTAATGCCCATTCACGGTGAATACAGAATGTTAAAACAACATGCTGACTTGGCTGTATCTTGTGGTATACCAGAAGAGAATATCTTTATTTGTAAAAATGGTGATTCAGTAATTATGGATAATTCAGGAGTGCACCGTGGAAAGCCAATTCCAGCTGGAGATGTTTATGTTGATGGTTCGAGAGTTGGCGACATTGGATCTGTTGTTATTAAAGATCGTAAGATTATGAGTAATGATGGTGTTTTAGTAACAATACTTAATATAAATCCAGAAAAACATCAATTATTAATTAAGCCAAATATAACAACTCGTGGATTTGTACTTGTTAATGAAAATGCTAACCTAATAAAAGAGATTGAACAAAAGGTTTCCGAAATTGTCAATAAATCTCTAAGTGGCAAATATAGTATTACAGATATTAAAAACCAAGTTATATTAGAACTTAATATGTTTATTAATGAACGTACTGGTAGAAGGCCAATGATTTTGCCCGTTATTATGGAAGTAAAAAAATAGTGGCAGTGTGATAAATTAATCATAATATATCGTGAGGGATATATATGATTAATTTTTTTTATGATTTAAATGTTTATAGTCAAGCTTTAATAGCTTCGATGTTAACATTTAGTGTTACCTGTCTTGGTGCAGCTGCTGTTTTCTTTTTTAAAAATGTAAAAAAAGAAATAATGAATGCAATGATTGCTTTATCAGGCGGCATAATGTTAGCTGCTGGGATTTTTTCGTTATTGCTTCCGTCAATAGAACAAGCTAATAATTTAAACTTAAATGCTGCATTGATTGTTTCACTTAGTATTCTGATTGGCTCATTTCTTTTAATTGTTGGTGATAAATTTACAAACAAATATATAGTTCCAAATAATAAGAGTTTTAAAAGTACCCTTCTATTAATTGTATCAATAGTTTTGCATAATATTCCTGAAGGAATGGCAATTGGCTGTGCATTTGGATCTATTACTTATGGTATTGAGGGAGCTACTGTGGCAGGAGCAATTTCTTTAGCTATTGGTATAGGTATTCAAAATTTTCCAGAAGGAGCTGCTATTTCTATTCCCCTTAGAAACGCAGGATACTCAAGAAAGAAATCATTTATTATAGGCTCTCTTACTGGAATTGTTGAACCTATAGCAGCAATTTTGGGAGTATTTCTAGCCTTAAAGATTAAATTAATTCTACCTTACTTACTAGCTTTTGCAGCTGGAGCTATGATATTTGTTGTAGTCGAAGAACTAGTACCAGAAGCAATGGACTCAAAACATAAAACACTTATGGCTTATATTAGTCTAGTTGGATTTGTCGTTATGATGATTCTTGAACTTATAGCAGCATAAAAAAACACGATTTTTCTCGTGCTCCCCTTTATAATCTTACTGCAGTCAAGTTCTTAATACTTATAAGGGGAAAAAATATTACCACCTACCTTCAAATTAAATATATCATAAATCTATTATTCTGTACCGGACTTAAAGAGCCCATTAAAAAATCAGTTCAAAATGAACTGATTTTTTATAGTAATGGTTCTTTTTCTAATAAAGTATGATTTTTAATAAAATAATGTTTTTTGCACATATTAGTTAAAAGAGTTTTTTTCGATATTAAAATATATGTTTTATCTTTAAAATACTTCTTAAATAAAGCAGCTACTTTCTTTTCGGAATCTGTATCTAGTGAAGAAGTTGGTTCATCAAAGAAATAAATATCTTTATCACTTATTATAGCTCTTATAATATTAATTTTTTCGGCTATATCTTCACTGATACTAGGATTAAGTATTTCATCTAAACCAGATGACAATGTATTATACCAACCAGTAAGACCAATTTCATCAATCAAGTCTAATAATTTTTCATCAAGTTCTTCTCTTCCAAATTTTAAATTATCTCTTAAGGAAATACTAAAGATTGTAGCGCTACTGGAGTAATAGGCATCAACTATTTCATCTGTACTGTTGCCATCAAATAAAATATCTCCTTCATCAAGTTCAAATATTCCACTTAAAATATTTAAAATTGTTGATTTACCTTGCCCTGATGCCCCCATAATACTAATGTGATCTTTTTTTAATAGTTCAAAAGAAGGTATTTTTATATCTTCTGTCGTATCATTATAATTTACTAAGCCATTTTTTATATTTATTTTTTTCCATGATGTATTTATCTTGGGTTTATAAGTATACTTTAAAATATTATCTAAAATAACTTTATTTTTAGAGGAAGAAAACATATTTTTTATTGCAGGATTTATTTTATAAAGTAAATCTTGAAGTTTTAAAACTATTATAATAAAGAAGATTATTAAACCTAAACGCGTAATTGTATTATTTACAAAAAGAAACGAAGATATTAAAATAATACTGATTAGAACAAATATTAAATTAGTAAATTTTAAATCACTTACTGTGTCATTATTTTTTAATATACATATATCATTTTCTTTTTCTTTATTTAATTTATCAACACAGTAGTCGAAAATATTAAGTTTTCTAATTGACATAATTTTCGAAATAAATTCTTTTAGTAAGTCATTATAATTTGTGATTTTTATTTCTTCATCTGCTATATTAGAGTAAGAATAGACAAGAATTCCAATTAGAGAAAAGAAAGTAAAAATGGCAAATATTTTATTTAAATCAAGTAATTTAACAAAAAGAATAAAGACGCCAACTAAAGCTGGAATTATATACTCAAATATGTCTGATATTATTTTTGTATAGTTATATGATACTTCTAATATTCTGTTTGCTAAATCTTCTTTATCAATATTCTCTAAATCTTTATAACTAATTCTATTTAATTTTTGAAAATAATACATTTCAATTGAATGTTTTAAATTATAGTAACTATTATTGGCATTCTTTTTATACAAGTTTTTTAAAAATACTCGAATACCATAGAGTACAAGTAAAGATATTACTAATAAAATTAATTTTACATCATCTATTGAATCTCTTAAGAAAACGTTGAAAGCACAAGCAAATAGAAACCAGCATATATATATCGCAACTTTATATATTCCTGTTAAAAACCATTCGCTTATATTAGTATTCTTAAGTAATTCTTTCATTAATATCACGTAACTTTCTCTTTTGTTCTTTTATTATACAATATTTGCCTATATAAATCTAGGTTATTTATTTTACTGTGATATCAGTACAAATACATTCAATGTAATTATCTATTTTTGTTAATGGTTCAAGATGCGTCCTAGCTCCATAGTTAGTAATACAAAACCTTGAAATTGAACTAGCTCGCATATATGCAAGAGAAATTATTTTTTCATTTACGGAAAACTCTGCATCAATAATAGTTCTAATAAATTCAGAAAAGAAAGAATCCCCTGCACCAGATACATCAACTTCGCTTACTGGATCAGTTATTATTTTTTCATACACCACTCCATCATGAACAATATCAGCGCCTTTTTTGCCTCTTGTAATTATTAAGACATTGGGATTAATAAGTTCATAAAAGTCTACTAAATCAAGTTTAAATTTATTTCTTAAGACATCATACACTTTTCCATTCATATTAATTATTTCAAATCTATCTTTTAAAATGTCAATGATTTCATCTAAACTTAGATATAGAAGATTACCTAAATAGCCTATATCTAAAAATGCTTTATTATTAGTATTATTTAAAACTTCTAAAACACCTGCATTCAAATTATCAATAACAATAAAATCATCTTCTTGTATAAAAGGAAGAATTTTTTTTGGATCATACTTGTTATTTTTATATGCAAGTTTGCGTCCACAGTAAGGACACGTTGTGCTATAACCTTTAGAATCGATAAAGAAAGCTTTTGTATGCCCTTCCACTCTTTCAATATTACTCGTATCTACGCCAAGGCAACTAAGAGATTTTATAGCTACATCTCCTTGCGCATCATTCCCACACACACCATAGAATGCCGTATCATAATATTTTGCTAAATTGGCAATAACATTAGCATTTGTTTTTCCGCCACATATGCCCAAAACTAAATCGTTACTCAAATAATAATCGATATATAAATCACCAAAACTTATTACTCGCATATTACATACTCCCTTTAAAATAATATAAATTTCTGACAGCTTCCTTGTCATATTTAATACTTCTTAAATTTATTTTTTTTGCTCTTGCTATATTCATTAATAAAACCATACTTTGTAAAGTTAAATAATAGTCATTTATAATAGGATCTTCAAAGTAGGATTCCATTATAAGATGATTTGCCATTGTTTTACCTATTACTTCTTTTAATTTTATATCTAAATCTGTATTATTGTAGCCTAAATAAATGCAAGATGATGCATGATCTTTATTAATCGTACTCCGACCATGACAATAAGAATATTTTTCATGTACTAATGGACTTTTTATTCCTGTCTCTACGAGAGTTGATGTTATAAATTCTTCTGAAGAGGCAGTTTCAATACCCGAGAATATATTTAAATGATTTCCTTTTAATTCTAAAGTTAAAGAGGCATCAATACTTTCAAATATTTCATCTAATATTATAGCAAAATTATCTCCTAAATAATATCTTAAAAGAATAGAATTGGGAATAAGAGTTGCCTCTAGTGATATAAAACTTTTTTTTGAACTTGCTTCATAGTGTAATAAAGTTTCATTACTAATTTTTGTTTTTCTATGAGAAAGAAGATAGGCAGATTTACCATCGATTATAGAAGATTTAACTCCATAGTTTGAACCACTGTAAGAAATTATAAATATATTATTAAATGAAGCAAGATTTTTATGATGTAAATCTCGTGCATCCATTACGCTTGTAATTATATTGTTCTTTTTTTCTAAGATATTACTTAAAAATTTAGCTACTACTTTACTTCCTCCAGTTCCAACAATGATTGTATTAGAATTAATACTTTCAAGCTTAGTTATTATTTCATCTATACATTCTGTGTATCTTAAAATATCTTTTTTTATTTCATTTAAATCCATATTATCACCATTTTGTTTAGTATACAATGTAATTAGGTAATATTTCGTCAGTATAATATATTTGACAAATATTCTTTTAAAATTTATAATAAACCTGTTTTTTTAAAGAGGAGAAAATAAATGGAAAAATAAGCTTTTTTAAATACTATGGACATTGAAGAGTTATTTGCATTAATGAAGGTGACAACGGATAACGAATTAAAGGAAAATATCTCACTTGTTTTAGGAAAAAACAGTAGTAAATACTCAAGACTTAATTATAGCAGTGAGAGAAGTTCATGTATTACCTCTTCTTTAGATGAATATTATAGACATTTAATTGAAGAGTTAAAAATATCTGATTTAGAGTTTTTAGAAGACTTAGTTTTTAAAGGCTTAGGGAATAATATAGGATATCAAACTGGCTTAGGCAAAGTTTATGAAACTAATCTAGTATATGGTGATAAAAATGTTCAAAGTTTCTTAAAAGAAAATGGTATTGATAAATTATGGAAATTCATAAATATATGCGAGCTTGGATATATAAGAGAAAAATCACAAAAAGAAAAAGAGTTAGCAAATAAAGTTAGAACAAGTGATATCATAAATAAAACAACTGAGGAAGCATCTTACTTCAGATATCTTGATGCATTTTTTGCAAATGAAGAAAACAGAGTTTTATATGAAGGAACATTTAATTCATATATGTATATAAAAGATTACTTATATAGATTGCTAGCATTAGATAAAACTATATCTATCACTCAAGTATTTGATGAGCAAAGAAAAAAGGTGAGTATTGCAAAGCAATATATACAAGAGATAAGCATTTACCTTCTTGGTATTAGATCAAGAATTACAGATAGTAGATTATCGGCATTTAACAACAAACTCAAGTTTGTTGCAAAATCAAAACCTAGTGAACTAACAAGATTTCAAAGGCAGTATATTGAACTTGTGTCATTTGGTACATCTTTAGATAAATTAAAGAATAAAGATTTTTCTGATATAGAACGCTTAATATATATACCTAAAAAGAAAATTTAAAAAAGTAAAGAATGATCTTTACTTTTTAGTTTGTCTTACAATCGTATAGTTAGAAAAATCTAACTTATTTAAAAACTCTTTATAGTCTTTAAGAGAAAATTCTTCAATATCTGATATTTTATCAATATCATTATAGCCGAAGGTTAACACATTTTCTAAAAAAGCTTGACCTGATGAATAAACACGATTTTGTCTTATAATCATTTTTATTAAAGTTTCTTTTTTCCAAAGTTCAAACATTTCTTTGTCGGCATATTTCTTTTTTATTACATCAAAAACAATAGATTTAAATTTTTTTAAATTAGTTCCATACATACCAACATCAAGTAAACATATATCTTTTAGAAAATATGATGTACTAGTCGTTATGCTATAAATAGTGTCTTTATTTTGGGATAAAGTTTGGTAAGCAGATGATGAATCATTAAAATTATAATTTAGAAAGTGTGATAGATAAAATGTTGATTTAACCTTCTCTTTTGGTGTAAGCTTACTTAAATCTATTTTAAATGTGATATTAATAAATTCATCAACGTTTGGATCAATAACATGACCTTTTCTCTTTTTTACTTTAGCTATTTCAGGTTTATCTAATATTTTATAATCTATATGTTCTCTTTCTATTTCGCCATAAATCTTTTCAACTAATTTTGCAATTTTTTTTGTGTCAAAATTACCTGCTATAAATATAGTTTGATTCTCGACTTGATAAAATAAATCATGAACTTCTTGTAATTCTTTTACAGTTATACTATTTACATCTTTTGATGAACCAGTAGTTTCACGACATTTCATTCTTACATATGTACAGTCATTAATCTTCTTAGAAAACTTATTATATAAACGATCCTTATTTCTTTTTATCTCTTCGATTATTGGCTTTTTTGTTTTTTCTAAAGATAAGTCAGCAAAAACTGGGGTATTTACTAATTTGATTAATTCTTCAAGACGCATATCAAAATCAAAAACTGTATCAATATAAAATCTCGTTTTATTAAAATTTGTTGTTGCATTGAAAGTTACAAACTTTTCTTTAAAATAATTAAACATACTTCCATAAATACTGTTTTCAACTAAATAGTGTTCCATTAGATGTGCAAGCCCTGGAGTTATTTTTTTGCATTCTTTATTTCGTTTATACTTTTCTACTGCACCACCGAAATTAACTATTAACTCGGCATATGTTTGATTCTTACTTTTATCTTCTGCTAGTACTAATCTTACTTTATTTGGTAAATCGATTATTTCATGTTTTATCATATTTATTCACCTCTAAAGAACATCTCATTTGTTAATTTAACTCGATCGATAAACTTAATTAAGTCAGCAACTTTAACGGATGCGGTTCTTTCTAATAATTCTTCTGTTGTTCTTATTCCTAAATCGTGATTAACTGTATCATTTAATAATTTTCCTTGTCCATCTTGTTCTTTAAGTAAATCTATTTCTAATCCTTTTATTAACTTATTTAAACAATTTGTTAAGTATTCTTTATTTTTTAGACTTGTGAAAACAGACTTAATAATCTTCTTTGTTTCTTTATATTTATCATTAGGAATAAACGCGATAATAACGAACATGCCACGTGATGAAAATGATTTTAGCATTACATCATATACTAGATTATGCTTTACTCGTAAAGCTTCAAATATTAAATTATTTTCTTGAGCATTTAAAATATTTATTAATGTTGATAAGTATTTTGTTTCACTCTCTTTGATATCTACTTGGTATTCTAAAAATAATTCTGACTGATTATACTTAGTTATCTCTTCTTGATATGTTGGTTTAGAGATTGGTAATAATTTAAAATAACTTGTATTAAATGTTACACTTTTTTCTTTTTGTGGTATATATTTATTAAATAGTCTTTTTGCATCACTTACAGCAATGTTACCATAAGCGTAAGGAATAAATGTATTTTCTAAAATGTTCTTTTTATAGAATTCATATAGTTTTTCAGGGGTCATTTGCTTTAACACTTCACCACTTTTTTCATAAGAGTTTCCTAAGCAATCATTTGGGTCAATATAGTCATAAAACTTTCTTGAATTAGCTGAATAGATATTATTTAAAGATCTCATATGGTTACTAAGTAAAAATTCTTTTTCATAGTTAAATTTTTCTGCATTAAAAGCACACCCATCAAGATATGGTTTTAATAAGGCATTTATAGCAAATTCGAATGATTCATCCATGTTAAAATTCTTTATTATTCCTTCTCTCGGTAAACCAAAAGAATAAATAATATAAGTTGTTTCAGCAATTGTTAGTTCGCTTATTCCAAGTCCAAGTATCGTATGTTTTAAACTTTCTTTTTTGAAGTCTCTTTGATTGTGATATTTTTGACTTGTTGTTGATACAAATAAATCTAGCATATTTATATAATGTGAATTATCATTATGATGTTTTATGGGAAATACTAATCTAAATTCTAGTGTATCTATTATTTTTGTTTTTATTACTTTGACATCTGTAGTTATGGTTCTTTTTTTCATACAATTTCTCCTTACTCAAAACTATCTTCTAAAATAGTTAATTCATCTATTCTTTCAAGTTCAAATAATCTAAGATCTCCTCGAAGTTCACAGTAAGCTGATAAGCACCAACCTTTTTTAGTATATAATAAATCATGTGGATGAATTATTCTTTTAGTTAATCCTTTACTTAATGAATAATAACTAAGACTAACCTTTTTGCCTTCTTTAATTGCCTTTGCAAGTGTATTATAATATACTTTTGTTTTATTTGTTAAAACGTTTTTGGGCGAAAGTGGCGTAAGACCTCTAATCTTATCAGCAACCTCGATTAGTTTTGCTTCTTTTTCTTTTGAAACATTTAAACTAATAAGAAATTCATAATCTTCCTTCTTAAAAGTTGTCTTTGGTAACTTTACTTTCCTATTTAAAATATAACCACCAAATGGTCCATAAATAGTATCAATATATATACCAGCATTCTCAAGTTCTTCTTTATATAATCTGATCATTCTCGGAGTTACTTCTAAAATAGTAGCAAGTTCTTTTAAAGAATACTTTCTTCCAGAATTAAGTAATTCTAACATTGTGAGTGTATTACTTAATTTTCCCACATAATCACCTTTAAATTATTATAACATACCTGTGTGACTATTTGTGACAATTTTTGCAGAAAAAAAGCTAAGTTCATAAACTTAACTTCTTGCACAGCCATCTACACTTAAAATAACACCAGTTATGTATTCAGCTAAATCACTTGCTAAGAATAAAAAAGCATTAGCAATATCTCTTGGCGTTCCAATTCTTCCTAAAGGAATAGTTTTAATTAATGGTTCAATCATTTCTTGAGGGAGTTTTTCAACCATATCTGTTTTTGTAATCCCAGGAGCTACAGCATTTACTCTAACACCTAATGGTGCAAGTTCACGTGCAAGAGATTTTGTTAACCCATTCACTGCTTCTTTACTCGCTGGATAAAGTATACCTGATGGTTGACCATAAATACTTACCATTGATGAAGTGTTTAAAATAACACCTTTAGTTTCTTTAAGATATTCAGAAGCAACTTTTGAAGTTATAAAGACAGCCTTAATATTTAAATCAATAATCTTATCAACTTCTGCTTCTTCATAATCTAGTATTTTAGTTTTAGATGATACTCCAGCATTGTTAACAACAATGTCAATCTTGCCAAATTCTTTTTTTACTTGTTCAAAAACATCTTTTACTTCATTTTCTTTAGTAAGGTTTGGATAGTAGCCAATTACTTCATAACCTTCATTTAGCTTTTTTAATTCTTCTAGGGCTTTAGAAACTGTTTCTTCTTTAGAACCAAGAATACACACGCGAGCTTTATTTTCTAAAAAAGTTAATGCTGTTTCAAAACCTATTCCTCTTGTTCCACCTGTTATTATTGCAACTTTTCCTTCTAACATTTCACTTACCTACTTTCATTTCTATTTTATCATCTTGCTAGGACCTTTTTCATTACTTTCGTTTTTATCTAAATGATTGATGACTGGATAATTTTTCACAAAAACAAGATTTTCGGGAATTTCCTCTTCATTATTTAGGCTCACAACGATTATATAAGTATTTCCCTCGTTTTTGGTTTTTTCTAAATATGTACTAAGCCCATTAAATTCTTTTATTACGGGATCCCCTTCAATATTGTAATATACTTCAGCTAAGTATCCATCTTCAAAATTTTCTGGCGCCTCAAAATAAAGCATGTCTATACCATCTACATTCATTTCTTTAAGACTAACTGTTGTACTTACGACCGTAGAATTATTATAGTAACCAGTTATACTAATTGGTTTTTTACCCCATTTTATATCTATCTCGTCATTAATTATTCTCGATATACCTAAATCATTATTCTTTAAAATAGAATCTATTTCAGTAAAATATTTATCATAATCAACATTATAAAAGCGGTAATTTTCTTTAACGAATGAAACATATTTTAAAGCTTCTTCTTTTGGCATAGAAGGTATAATATCTCGCATACTTCCGTAATCTACATTATCAAAATGTATTGTATTAATTTCATGTTTTTTAACTAATTTTCGCAAAGCTTCATAGCGCATAAAATCCGTAATATCAATATCGTCTTCTTGTAATCGTTCTTTAAAGATTTCAAAATAACGATTTAAGGCATCTTCATCACGATTAAAAAGTTTAAGTACGAAATTATTAAAGTCATCTAGGGAATTAAAATAATTTTTTAAATCAGCGTATATTTCGCATCTTATTTCATCTTCATTAATAGTGTCTTCTAAAGTACAATTTGAGGATAATAAAATAGCAAGTAAGGGCATACCTTCTAAATCATATTTATCATTATAATAACTATCGTATGCTTCTTTAATATAATCATTTGCTTTTATCGCTTTTAATTGCCATAATTCTAATTCTGTTTCATTAAGATATTTACTATCAAAATCAAAAGATATATCTTCATTATCCTCTATTAAAATATGTGCTTGCTTACTAATCAAGCTTGGAGTTAAGGTTACCTGTTCAAAGTATCTTTTATTATTAATAAACATTCGAGCGTAGAAAGTTTTAGCAAATACTTTATCTTCTTTTAATTTTGTATTTGTAATTTGTTCTATTGTAAAGTCAATGTTTTTTTCTATTTCTTCTTGAGGTCTATTAAAATATCCTGTTTTTAAACCGATATAGTAGTCATCAAAAAAGGCGACTAAAGTAGATGCATCAATTTCTTCACATCCTGTGCTTTTAGCTAATAGTTTAATAAAATCTTCAATGTTCCCAGAAAACATTGCCTTATAAAATGCATCATCATCATTTATAAGAAATTTTAAACGGTTTATTTGTTTATAAGTTTTATTATAAAAAACTGTATGTTGCTGAAACTCTTCATATAATAATTCTCGATTGAAAGCTGAATATATGCCCTTACCGCGCGAGCTATCAGCAAATAAAATAGCATCTAACATATTTGCTATTGCTTCATCATCGCATTCTTCTAAGATATCGTAAGAGGTAGTTAAATCTTCAAATTGCTTATATTGTTTTTTTGACATATAATCACCAAAAGTATTTAAATAAGTTCGATAAAATCCTCCATAATATTCGGCATTGATTTCTGTAGTTCTTGACTCTTTATAAAAATCTTCTTCTAGAGTTTCATTTATTTCATTCAATGCATTTTCTTGGTAATTAGTTCCCCATCCTGTAGTTCCTAAAGATAAAGCAAGAATAGATAACATAATTCTTTTTTTAGTTTTAAGATTCATAATTTCACATCCCAACTTAATTATTATATAATTAAACATAATTTAAAACAAGAAAAAGAGATTTTTCTCTTTACTAAATTATTATGATTAAATAATTCTATTATTTCTCAGTTATTACTAACTCTTTATAACCGGTTTTTTCATCAAACTCTCTTGTGAATGAGTAATTTGACAATTCTAGTATTACAAGTTCACATGTAGTATTAATGATCGTTCCATTACTTAAATGTCCGCCTACTGTATTACCTTCAGTATCGGATGAAGATATGTGTAAATGTAGACCATCTTTAGAAATTGTACCTGTTATACTAACAATTTCGTAATCAGAATCAACATCTAAAAATGAAATAGTTTTTGCTAAGCGAATATGAGCATGTTTTACACATCCAGCCTCAATATTATTTTCTTTAGCATACTCCATAATAGACTTTTTTAAATCATCATTTTCTTTTAATCTTAGTGCATGATACTTAATTTTTATCCTTATCTTTTTATTTCTCTGTTTCTTCTGCTTATAGCTTTTTCAATTGAACTATCTATTTTAATAGAATTGTCTTCTTCTAAAGTTTTTTCTATCTTTTCTAATTCTCTAATAATAAAATCTTTTCGTTCTTTGTGTGAAGTATTATAATCTTCAAGCAATTTATCAATACCACCGTAAGCTATAATAGTGCTTTCTTTATAAATCTTTAATTCAGGTGGTAAATTGTATTCATTTTGTGTGAACGAGAAAAGACACGCATATTCATCAATGAAATCCCCTTCACATCCTAAAAGTGAAGAAAGATTTATCTTTAAATTACGCTTAAGCCATTTCATAACAAGTAAAGTTTTTTCTGGACCAATATCTAAAACTAATTGTGATAGTATAGATTCATATATATGTTGATAATTTTCAATAAAGGTTTTTAATCTTTTTTTGAGTGGATAAGAATAAGTGTCCCAACATAAAAGAATAGCTACTGTGTAAATCCATAATTTAATATAAAGATTATCCTCATCTAAATTCGGAAATTTATTCCTAGAAAAAGGAATTATTTTCATTTCTTGAAAAAATTTATGTGGTAAATCAAACAATGATTCTGGTAAAACATTTTTATAAATATCTATTGTGATATTATTGTTAAAGTCTAATTGCAAAAGATAGAGCATATCCTTAGACTTTACATATTTATCATATAAATAAAAGACGTTGGGCATTATTGGTAAACTAATCTTGACAGTTTTTAGATTATAATATTCGTATATACCTTCAATGGTATTTTTTCTAAAGTCTGGCATTACTCTCAAATTACTTAAAAAAATCAGTGGAGTAGATTTATAGCCAACCGTCCTCTCTTTTGGATATGGATTTGATATCTCGTCTTGCTTAGTCATAAAAACGTTTTTTTCTTTTGGTATATATTCTATTAATTTAATAGTTGCTGTTCCATTAAATAGCATATGTTCTCTTATTTGATATTCAGTTCCGAAACTCGAATTTGTAACAGATTTATATCCTTCTTTAAAACCCTTAGCGTTAATTAAATATTGTTTAAATAGTCCAACTGGCAAATCTCTTAAATCATTTGTTTCAATTTTATATTTTAAATATTCACAAGAATCGCTTATTGGTTTCCTTTGAACAAAGGATGGTAAAGTATTAATATCTTTTCCGAAAACACTGTTGTTTTTCACATAAGAAAATTCTGATATATCATGAATATCAATATTTCCATCACGATCAATTGCTTTATATAATAGTGGTTTATGATTTTCATCCTCATAAATTTCAATTATTTGAAACTCTTTAATTCTATTAGATGCATTATTTTCAATTAGTAATCTTTTTACATCATACTCACCCTTTAAATATTCTAATGGGTTTTGTTTAGCTGAACAAAAGTTACTAACATTAACATTTAAACATTGACCAAGAAGATATGGATTAACTAATTGATATTCGCTAATTGAGCCTTTTCTTTCTAAATTAGCTACTTTCATGTAATATTTCTCATGCTTTTTTTTTATTCCTAGTAACCATAACATTATAATTCCCCCCCAGTTTTATATAGATATTTTGATTCGATTAATTTGTATAGCATTTGTAGTGCTTTAATTTTTCTTATTATAACATAGAAAATATATTCTTTGTATACTGTAATCTCTTTATACATTAAAGATTTCTTCAAATACCTTTTTTATATTATAACCTGATGTTTTGTAGCAATTAATTCCATTACGATTTGCTGCAATAACATTTCTTTCATTATCATCAAAGAACACTATCTCACTAGGTTTACAATTACAAGATTCTATAACTTTTTTGAATATCTTATCATCAGGTTTTAGGGAGTTCATTTCATAAGATAAAAATAAGTAATCAAAGTCTATTTCTTCTATTTTTTCTTTATACCTATCATAATCCATTAATCTTAAATTTGATAATAAACCAACTCTATAGCCATTTGCTTTTAACTTATTGATTATCTCTACTGTATCTAAAAATAAGGAAGTATCTAAGTTATTATATACATTATAAAAATCTTCTACAGATAAATTAGTTTTACAATAATTTAATAATTCTTTTATTGAAATATCATCGGAAACTAAACCCTTATGAGCTTTTATTATTAAATCATTTCCTAACCAATATTTTTCAAATTCTTTATAAGGTATTTTACAATTTAATTTTTGGTATAATAGTTTGCTGTCTATAGGATATGCTAAAACATTTCCTAAATCAAATAAAAAAACTTTTTTCATGATTATAAATCCAATTCATTTTCTATATATTTGTAAACATCATTATAGGCATTATATCTATCTAGCGAAGTTTCAAAATAAGGAATATTATTAAGTGTACATTTATCATATAATGATTTACTTTTTCTTATTGTCGAATTAATAAGTTCTAATAAATCTTTATCACTATAGCCATATGTCCATTCAAGTTCAGTATCATTCTCTTTTATTTTTTCTACCATTGATTCCGGTTTAGCATCTTTACATCCTAAACCAATTATTAATGAATCTTTAAATACTCCTTTTGCATTCTCTATGGAAATGTCTGCAGAATCAATTACGTAATAAATCTGCCTCTTTAAATGAATACTATTTTCATTAATTATCTTTTCTATAAATTGACAAAATTCAATTTTATCGATTGTTGTTTTAGGCGAATAACCTAGCTCTGGATAAATTTTTATAAAAGCATTTCTAATACTATCTCCACTTATATAGCTAAGATTATATTTTTTACATACTAGAGATGCTAATGTTGATTTCCCTGTCCTAGATGGACCAATAATTATTATATTTTTCATACATTTTTAATTTCTTTTCTTTACTAGGCTTTTAGGCTAAGTAACACCACACATTCAACGTGATAAGTTCTTGGAAACATATTTAAGACATTTACTTTTACAACATTGTAGTTAGATAATATACTAATATCTCTTGCTAAAGTCATAGGATCACATGAAATATATATAAGTGTTTTAGCATTTATTCTTTTTATATGTTCGATAGTTTCTTTATTTAAACCACTTCTTGGTGGGTCAACTATCACTGTATCAAATTTCTGATTTATTTTATCCAAAATTTTAGCAGTATCCCCAGCATAATAAAAAGCATTACTGACATTATTTATCTTGGCATTGTATTTAGCATCTTCAACAGCATTCTTAACTTTCTCAATCCCATAAATATTTTTAAAGTTATCTTTTAAGGATAAACCTAAAGTGCCAACTCCACAGTATAAATCAAGTAAATTTTTACCCCTAATATTGTTTCTTAAAATCTTAAAAATATTTGATGCCATAAAATTATTCACTTGAAAGAAAGAATCGTAAGAAACTTTAAATTTCATGTCATCTATATAGTCATAAAAGTAGTTGTTTTTATAGATACATTTATTATTTAAAATTATTCCGACTATATTAGATGCTATTTTAGTTTCATCTAAAGTAATAGCATCATCGGTGCTAATAATAAGTAATAGTTCATCTTGATAATTAGCTCTTATTGTAATAGTTCCTTTTTTGATAGGAAATATTTCTTTATTTTTAAGAAAAGCATTTATGGCGTTATTAGCAATTAGACATTTATCTATCTCACATAACTCATGAGTAGATTCATTATAGTATCCCCATCTATAATCTTCTATTTTTAAAGTTACTTTATTTCTATAAAACATTTCTTTATCATTTTTGTTGTATTTTAAAGTAGTATTAACAGATGCGTACTTAGTTAATATTTCTTTAACTTTGTTTTCTTTAAATTCATCTTCATATTCAATTGTGATATGTTCTAGATTACAACCGCCACACTTATCATAATAAGGACATTTTGGTAAAACACGGTTAGGATTTTCATTGGAAATATTCTTGGGAATTGCCGTTTTAAATTTTTTAGATTCATGTATATTTTCTAACTCTACAACTTCTTCTGGCAAAGCATTTAAGACAAATGTAATTAACCCATTATGGTAAGTTATACCTCTACCCTTGTTATCTAATTTTTCTATTTTCATTGATTCTTATATTCGTATAGTTTTTTTACTTCTTTAATAGAAAGTTCCCTATACTCTCCACTTTTCATATTATCTAACTTTAAAAATCCATATTCAACACGTGTCAATTTATCTACTAAATAACCAAGAGTTAAGAAAACATTTTTTATAATGTGATTGCGTCCTTCAACTATACTTATTTCTACAATACACGTATCTTTATTATAATCGACATCTCTTACTTTAACTCTCGTTGGAATACATTTTATTCCATCAACGCTAACACCACTTTTTAAAATCATTTGATCCTTTGGTGTCATAGCTTTATTTAATTTAGCAACATAAGTTTTTTCTACACCTCTAGATGGATGCATTAAAATATTGGCAAGCTCTCCATCATTTGTTAGAATTATTAATCCAGTCGTATCATAATCTAATCTTCCAACTGGATATATTCTTTTATCTGTATCAATCAAATCTGTTATCTTTTTACGATTTAATTCATCACTTACAGTTGATACGTATCCACGTGGTTTATTTAAAAGATAATAAACTTTATCTTCTCTTGTAATACTTTCACCATCTACTTCTATATAATCTCCAAAAGAAGCTTTTGTACCAAGTTCAGTAATCTTTTCTCCATTGACATAAACAAGACCTGATTTAATATATTCTTCAGCTTTCCTCCTCGAACAGAAGCCCGATTCTGCTATAATTTTTTGTAATCTTTCCATATAATTCACCTGTACATATATTTTATCAAGAATCAAATGAATAGTAAATTAATACTGAAAGTTTATCGCAAGAAAAAAATCACATAACGTGATTTAGTTTGCTAGTTCAAATTCAAGTTTTGAATAATTAGATAAGTCTCCGCCAAATGAACAACTTATTATTCTTTCGCCACCAGCCTCGATGTTTTCATTAACATTTCCAAATAAATTTGCTAAATCTTCACCATTAGCATCTTTTACATGCATGATAAATTCATTTATGTATTTTTCGCTGTCGCTTGTATTCTTTACTTTAATGTCAAATATTGAATTACCATTTTCAAAGTTAACAGAATTTGTCTGGAATTCAAAATCTTCTGTGCGAACTGGTGCTGTTTCTCTTTGTGCCTCAGTTGTTTTTTGTTTTTCATCTTTGTTTTTACCACATCCAGCCACACAACTTAAACATACGCATATTACAAACATTGCTTTTAATATTTTCATAATTACCTCCTAATTAAATCTTCTATATAATTCGTCTATTGCCTCTTGCATGGTAGTAACACTTGGTGCTAAAGAATTTTGATATTCAAAATCTCTTGCATAGAATGCAATTTTTCCAATAGTTCCAGTTGATTTTCTACTATAGTTTACTCCATCAAAAGTAATAGCTAATAGTTCAGAATATTCATCATAAGACTCTTGGTATGTTATATTAATGTCACCACTTACTAAATACCAAACATTTGCCTCAATTGTTGTTGTTTGTCCGTCTGTACATTGTTCTGGGAAATCTCCTGTTCCACATGTACCAACTACATTTACATTAGCAATTCCTTTTCTTGTTGATTTAATGTAGTGTTTAGGGGTAGCAATGCCTTCATTATTAAAGGCTACTTTGGCAGTTTGGCTAAAGAAGTACCCGCCTGTGTTACCTGTATCTTCAAAAGTTATTACTGGATTTTTAACTTCGTTAGTTCCAGCTTCGCCTTCTTTACAAGCTTCAGGATTATCGACATTATCTATTGCACATATTTTATATTTATAGATATTATTACTTATCAAGTTATTTAAATGGCAAGTATTTCCTTCGATAGTTCCCTCGGTTTCATAGTTATTACCGTAATAACATTTTAAGCTCTTAATTCCAGAATAAATATCAGTTGCCGAAAACTCTATCTTTATACTATTACTTGTTGATACTGTTTTCTTTATTTCAATAACAGGACTCGATCTATCTAATTTGACTACTTCAACTTCACTCCAAATACTTCTTGTATCGTTATTAGAAACAGTTCTTAAATAAACATAATGTGTTCCTTCATCAGTTACTTTTACGTCCTCTTCAAATACATTTACATCAGGAATATTTGTAAAGTCTGTTATTTCATTTTCCGATACAATGTATTCATATTTACTAACTCCCGATGTTGCAGTTCCTGGAGTTTTAATTGTTACACGAGCATTTTCAGCTAAAATATAAACGTCACTTCCACCAGTTAGTGTTGGAGGAGTTGGCTTTTTATTTCTTATTTCAACTTTTATAGGGGTTCCAGTCGCATCAGGTATATTATACGTACTATTTTCTCCAGTAAGATTTACTACTCCATAAGAAATTATTTCAACTGTACTTGAATTAGTGTCTATGTTAAATACAGCTTTTCTTTCACTATCTACTTCTTTTCTAAATATCTTATTATCAACTTTAATTTCAACAATAGTGGTTGTATTTGTTTCTCTTGAAGAAATGTCATTTAAAATCATTTTAGATCCAACTTGTCTTCCAACAGTTGATGTAGTTATCTCGATGTTTCGATTAGCAGAAGCTATTATTTCACTTTCTTTCATGTTTAATACTTCTTCTTTAGTAATCTGATCAAATACATAAATTGTCATTGTTCCTTCTGGAATATTGTCTTGATAGAAGTACCCATCATAATCAGTTCTATTGTATCTTAGTCCATTTGCTGTTTTTAATACGATAACTTTATTGATAAGTTTTACTTCATTTTCATCTGTAATTATAGCGCTAGTACTGTAATTATTGGCTTTTGGTTGATTTGGATTATAATCATGGTCTACAGTATCTAGTTCTTTTTCTTCGGCATCAACGCCTAAATTTAATTTAAGATCTACATCTTTATCGTCTTCAACTGGTTTTAATAATCTAATTGTTATAACACCTGTTCCATTACTATGTGCTTGAATAAATCCATCATAATTGTCTTCTTTTGTTATTTCTAAGTATTCACTTGTTGTATTTAAATTATCAAATAAAACTCGTACGTCGGCATCATACTGACTACTCGCATTAGTTATTTCATAAGTTAAGGTAACTTCTTCACCTTTATTTTTTAATTCTTGAATTCCAAAGTCAATATTTTTTCCATTAGATGATATAAATTCATCATGTTGTACGCCATTAAGATATACTTTTGAAAAATAAACATCAAAATCTTCTTGGTTTCTCCTAACACTGGTTCTACTTATTATAACTAAGACTGTACTTACGCTAGCAAAACCTATAGCTAATAAAACAATAAGAATACTAATATACTTCCTTCTCAACGTACTTTCCTCCTCATTGTAATATATTCTAATATAAGCATACTAAAAATTTACATAAATTTCAAGTTCTACTTGATATTGTCATTATTCCCAATTTGTAAATTATTATTATTTTACATATCTTAATAATTTCTTCATACAAAAACACCTACAATCTTTATCCGTTTTTTAGCGAACTTATCTACTTTGATTATAGCAATTTTTTTTAGCAAGCTCTAATCGTCTTGTCAAGTGTATTTTTTTACATGTTTACACACAAAAAAACGAATAATATTATTCGCCTATTTTATCAAATTCTTCATTTATTGATTTTATTAGTAAGCCTATGTGTGACCCATCAATAAAACCATGATGTGCCATTATCATTGCATTTATATAAACATGTCCTTCTACTATTTCAAACTGATCCCATATAATTTGTGGAACCGTTACTTTAGCATCATATGGTGGCACTACTCCAGTAAATTTAAACCAAGGAAGGCAAGAATACCAAATAGCCCCTTTTTCTGGATCATTTAGTATTACATCTTTTTGAGTATTTTTTAATTCTTGTTTAGCAAGTTTACAAGATTCAATAAACTCTTCTTTCGTCCATTCAACTGGCTCTCCCACTGATTCTAAAACTTGAAAGCCAAATATATTTTTATAAAAAATCTATTGATTTATTAATATCATAACTAAAAGTTCATTAATAATTTTCATACTATCACCTACGAAAATTATACTATAAAACTCTTATACTAACAATTAAAAGATATGAAAGAAATCGAATATTTTGGTTAATATTCCTTTGCTTTTCTCTCTTTTGTAAATATTTTCTTTAAAATATTCTTTATCATTTAAAGAAACTGTGACATAACCACTTCTTGCTAACGCATCATCAAGATAAGTAACACTAACCTTGACTTTTTTTATTTCATCTTCCGTTAGAAGCATATTAATGTCTTCTTTTACTTCATATCCTTCATTTTTTAAAAATTTCTTTTTATCAACAACATTTACTAGTTTATACTTTTTAAAAGTTTCTTCGTATTTATTTTTATGTTTTAAGAAATCATCTCTTTCATTTAAGGTAACAACAGCTAAGTTCTTATTATCCTTTGTTGCTGATGTTACTAATGTCCTATAAGCTTTTTCTGTATAACCAGTCTTTCCACCTGTAGTATACTTATACTTTGTTAGTAACTTATTTTTGTTATACCAATCATAGTATTTATAATCAGTTTGTACTCCATAATGTTTAGTAGACATAATTTCCATTAACTTTTGACATTTAGTTGCTTCCGACATAAGAAGTGCCATATCATAACAAGTTGATGTATTTCCCTGTCCATTTTCATCTTCTAAACCTGATGGATTAATAAACTTTGTATTTTTCATACCAAAAGAAGTAGCTGTTTCATTCATTAATTTAGCAAAGCCCTCAATTGATCCGCCTACATGAACAGCTAACATAATTGCTGCATCATTTCCGCTTCTAAGCATAAGACCATATAAAAGATCTATTACTTTAATATGTTCTCCAACTTCAATATAAATACCTGAGCCAAAACTCTTTAAAACATCGTCGGTTACTTCGATTTCTTCTTCTAAGTCATCAACATTATTTATTACAACAAGAGAAGTCATTATTTTAGTAGTGGAAGCAATTAGTCTTACTTCGTGTTCACCAGTACCCGTTAGTAATCTTTTTGCATCAGTATCCATTACACAGATTGATGCCTTAACAGAAGAAGGAATTAATAATAATAAAAACAATAATATAACTTTTTTCATATTAAAGTATATTATTGTTTATTTTTTTTATAACTCTTTTTAAAATATCACTTTATCTTCTATATTTTCTTTAAATCTGTATAATTTAGCAGGTTTTTTCCCATCAAAGTTTAAGTATTCTCCTGTATCATAAACAAGATTTAAACTAAGTAATTTTCTTCGAAAGTTTCTTCGGTCCATTGTAATACCAAGAATTGCTTCATAAGTCTTTTGAATCTCTGGCATTGTAAAGCCGGACGGAAATAAAGAAACTAAAATATTACTTTTACATATTTGGCTTTTTAATTCTTCAAATGTTCTTTTAATAATCTCTTTATGATCATACGCCAAACTCATATTTAAAACATCTTTTATATTAAACCATTCGGCATCATTTGTCTTAAGAGTTTTCTTTAAAACTTCTACTCGATTTATATCAAGTACACCCATATAAGACACAGCAACCATACGCATTACAGGGCTTCTATTAACTTTCCCATGAACATCAACTAAATGTAAATCAATATTTTTAATACCCGTTTTTTCTTTTATTTCTCTTTTTAACCCATCTTTTAAATCTTCATTATTATAAAGAGCTCCACCAACTAAAGCCCATGAATCTTTAAATGGTTCATTGTCTCTTTTGATAAGCAAGACTTTGACAATTCCATGGTCAACCGTAAAAATACTTGTTAAGAGATGCACTCCTTGATTCTTATATAAGGGATTATTAACTTCCATATGTATCACCTGTCTTTATTATATCATAAACATGTTTTGTAAAACTCTTTAGATCAGAAAAATTATTTACATATTTTTCTTTTAAGAATTCAAGTGTTTTGTAGGCATGCTTTAATAAAGTCTCATCAATTTCTTTATTATGATAAGCTGCTAACAATTCATCTTCATCTAGGATAAAAAACTCTTTCGTTGGTAGAATTACCATATCTAAATATAAATCATTTTGATATGGTATACCATTTTCAAACCCAACAGATGATGACACATCAAAATACCACTCAATTAGTTCTTTTTTTTCATTATACATGATTGTAATAGAGTAAGTTCCGTCTAGCGGATATAAAGTAATACGTTCGTAGTTTTCTTTCTTTATACAGACATTAGTTTTTCCATTAAAAACTATTACTGGTTCTTCACTACTATCAAAATCTACATAACAAGCAGTTCCCTTAAAAAAATCCTCATTAACTTCAATTTGTTTATAATTGTTTCCAGATCTATTGGCAAATCTTTTTCTCATTTTTTCTCATTCTTCTTTTCAATTAAATAAATATTAACTTGTTCTTTAAGTAAACTATTAGCCTTTATTACAAAAACAACACAGAAAATTAAAAGGCAAGCATCAAGAATATAACTAACAAGTAAGTTATCAAACTTATTTAATCCAATATCAAATATACCAAATTCTTTAAGAAAATCTAAGGCAAACATGACTAAAGAGTATATGATACCGATTATTCCTACTGTTTTTAATCTTTTTATTCTGCTTGTTATGGCTGCATTAGTATCACTTGAATTTGCATATTCTTTAATGGATTCTTTTTTCTCTAATTTACTTAATCTTTCATATTTATTCTTCATCATCTAACTCCTTTATATCAAATACATAAAAACCCTTACGGAAAAGCCTTTCTCTAATTTTATTTTCAAGGGTTGTCCCCTCATATTTACTAGATAAAAGACGCTTAGATTTTATATACTCTTTTTTTAAGGCAAACTCATCATTAAGGTCTTTTTTATTTAAAATACTTATAATATCTTCTTTCATAAACCCCAAGTTTATTAAATCATTAGTTATTTTTATCTTTAGCATATTGCTTGAAGATGTATGATTAGTTTTTATCTTTTTATCAATATATTTTTCTAATTTATCTTTCCAAACGCTTTCATCAATACTGCTAAGTTTTTCTTTTATTATATCTTCTCTAAATCCTAGTTTTAAAAGATTGACTTCTATTTTTTTAGGCCCATTATTAGTTAAATTTATTTGGTCCTTAAAATAAGCATTTAGATATACATCATCATTTAAGAATTTCGAATCTCTAAGTCTTTTAATTGTTTTTTTAATAGTACTTTCATCAATTCCTTTTTTTTCTAAATATTCGTATATCTCTTTTTCGGATCTTAACTTTCTACTGATATATTTAATTGAATCATAATAACTTTTTAATTCATCATTTAACCCAAACATTTCTTTAAATGTTTTATTGTCGATTTCTTTTATTAATAATAAATTATATTTGATTATTACATCATCATAGAGAATATATTCTTCATCATCAATTACTACTCTATACTTATTCTGTTTATCTTTTATGTATTTTTGTATTTTCATAGTTTCTCCTCAATATGATTATACCATATTTGCTCAACATATGTTATTATATAATTAGGGTGATAAGGGTGGCAAAAAGAAAAGTTAGAACGGAAATAAAAGTTTCATTTTTTATAGTGTTATGCTTGTTGGTTGGAATTTCTGCAGTATTTTCTAATAGTAACAACAAAATTAAAAATAATGATAAATCAGGTGAGATAAGAAGTTCTACAACGAAAAAAGTTTTAAAAAGGTCTGCAAAGTTGACATTAGTTGGTGATTTTTTATTTGAATCTCCCTTTTACCAATCTGTTTCTAATGGTTATAACGAAAATGATTATTTTAAATTTGTTAAAGATTATTTTTTAGATGATGATTTAAGTATAGCTAATATGGAAGTGGTTATTGGAAATGAGACACTTCAGGTAAGTGGAGATGGGTATAACTTTTGTGCTCCCGCCTATATCGGTTCTTTAGTTTCTTCTCTTGATTTAGAAGTACTTTCAACGGTTAATAACCATGCTTATGATAGAGGTTTAGATGGACTTGTTTCAACTATTAATTATTTTAAAAATACTGATATAAAAACAGTTGGAACATACTTAAATGAAGAAGATAGAAATACCCCGCGTATAATAGAAATTAACGGAATAAAATTTGGTTTTCTTGCTTATACGTATGGCACAAACGCGAAAGTTAATGAAACTGATAAACGTTTAATTAGTGTCTATAGAGATACAAATACTCGCACAATTAATAAAGATTTGTTAAGTAAAGAAATTGGTTCTTTAAAGGAACAAGCTGATGTTACTATTGTTATGATGCACTGGGGTGATGAATTTACCTTTAGCGCTAATAATGAACAAAAAGAAATAGCTGCGTTTTTAAATGAACTTGGTGTTGATATAATTTATGGAAGCCACTCTCATTCTATTCAACCAATTGAAATTATTGGCGATGAGAAAAAAACTTTAGTTTATTATTCTTTAGGAAATTTTGTTTCAAATGATGATGATATTGCAAGAACACCTAAAGGGCAAGAAACATTTGATAATGCTTACCAATTTGGTTTACTTTCAACCCTTAATGTTCTTGTGGATGAGAATAGAAACGTTAGTTTTGAAAACATAAAAGCTAAACCAATCGTAAATTATTTTGATAAAAATATGGACAATTGGCTACTTATTCCTTACGAAAAATATACAGAAGAATATGAGAAAAATCATTTTAGATATAACCTAGGATTAACTAAAGAATTTATAAATAATACCTACACTTCTGTTATAGAGGAAAAGTATAAATAAGATTTTAAAACTCTAGAGAATTATTCTAGAGTTTTTTTGTTGATAATACTTTCTCATACTGGCTCATCAAATCATTGAAGCCTTCCTTTGTTGGAAAAAATCGTTTTTGCTAAATGTTCAAAATTTTCCAAACTTGTTTCATCGGGTGCCCCATTTATAAAAATTTTTTTCTTTATACTAAGATTTTTTCTTTTTCCATTTTGCAACTAAAGTAAAATCTTTTTTTACTTTTTTATTGAAATCATACTTTTTACCATCTAATTGCCATTCAACAAATATGTAGCCTTTTTTGGAAGGATTCTCTGGCTTTTTTAGTTTACCGTCCTTCTTAACAATTACTTCTTTTACTTTTTTACCATTCTTGCTATCTAACTTAATTGTATATTTTGTTTCCTTATTGTTTTGTTCAATGGAAATATTTTTTATTTCAACTGTAATATTCTTTTTTTCAGTTTTTATAAGAGATTCTAATTCTTCCTTAGTAAATCTACTATTCCAATTTGTTTGAATTATAATTATATTATCTTTGATATTCTCTATAATATTTTTGATAGCATTAATCGCATTTTCATTTTCATAATTACTTAAATCTTCTTTTTTTGTCAAATTGCTAGCATTTGTAATTGTATTTTTAATTATACCACATCTTTTAATTTTATCGCCGCTTTTGCAGGTATTAAAATTCTCCTTTATTGATAACCTAATTGTATCAGTTCCTTTAATATACATATCATAATTTTGTTCAACCCGCTCTACTACTACTTCTTGAGGCTCATAAGTTTTACTTTTAATAAGTGCTGTGCCAAAATAGATTGAAGTTGCAAGAATTAAAATTAAAACAATTAAAGAAATAAACTTTTTAAATACTTTCATGCACTTCGACCCCGTTTCTTTTTGTATATATTACTTCTTTTTTTGTTTTTTTGCAAATAAAAAGAGGCATTATCTTGCCTCAACTATTAGTTTAATAGCAGTTTTTTCTTCGCCTTCAATTGTGATGTCAGAAAATGCTGGTATAACAATTAGATTTTTACCGCTAGGTGCTACAAATCCTCTTGCAATACATATTGCTTTAATTGCTTGATTTAAACTACCTGCTCCAATAGTTTGTATTTCTACACTTCCTAAACTTCTGAACACATTGGCAATCGCTCCTGCTACTTTACTAGGATTTGATTTGCTTGATACTTTTAATATTTCCATAATCATTTTTCCTTTCTAGTTATATATATGAAACATTTTCTTTGAGTATTACCAAAGTTTAGAAAAAGAAAAAAAGAGTAATAAATTACCCTTTTAAAGTCTTGGCTGATATTTACTATTTGTATAAAGTATACCTGTAAGTCTATTTACAACAGCAGCTTTATCTTTATTTGCTGATTGGTTCTGTCCAAATGCTGTATCATTTGTAGTTGTTGAAATTGAAACACTTGCTGCTGGTGGTTCTTCATAAATATCATAAAATGATAATGTATATTTCTTATTGATATTTACAACTTCTGAAAATCTTCTAATAAAGTTTTCTGTAAATTTCTCGGCATTCATTTTTAATTCACCTGTATCACGGTAATAACCGTAATCGACAGCTTCATACATACTAGCTTCAAGCACTTCTTTTACTAAATAGTAATCTTGCTCATTTGTTGTTGTATAGTTTTGTAATAAAAGCATAACTCCCATAATAGAAACTCCTAAAACTACTATCCAATATCCCCATAAACTTTCTTTCATATTCTATTCACCTACCATCTTCCTTTTGTTGATTGCGTTTCTCTAATACTTTGAAGTGATTTTGAAGAACTCCAAACATTTACATTGTGTTCTTTGCCATCATATTTTACATATCCTTTTTCAAGCCCTTCTAAGAAGTAACTCTTACATTGAGTACATCCTACTCCTCCACCTTCAAGTGTGTTGGTCTGCTTTTCTATTGGACACTCACAGTGTAAGTTGAAATCAGAATAGCCATTTTCATCTTCAACTGCCCTGTTGTAATTTTTAATTTGTTTCATATCCGAACGACCTAATGTTACTTGATATGAAATATTTTCTGGTGCATAGTTTGAAGCTGTAGCACCTTTTTCTTCTATTTCTTCCATAACTTCTTGTCCCCTACTTGTATCAGTCCAGTTATATGCTATTTTACCTGATTCTGTATCTGTTCCAGTCGGGAATAAATCGGCTGGATCAGCAACTTTAAAGACAAATAAGTCATAACCTTCTTTATTTTCTTCGCAGTCTTCTTCATTAACTGTTGTATCTGTTCCATTTGATCCATTACATTTTCCAGTTTGAACAAGTTCATGTGATACATGAATCTTACAGGTAATAGTTGTACCAATATCTTCGGGACTTTCCCCAGAACATGTATTAGTTCCGCGTTGGAAGTAACTTGTAAAACCCCCTTTGTGACCAACATTATTTATATCCCAGTATGTTTGATATGTACCATCATACGTTGATAAATAAATCTTGTATTCTCGGTTATGTACAGTATGATTATAAACTGATGTTTCTGATGAAATGCCAGATGGTACTAAAGTATATAAATCTTTATCCTTTTCTTTCCATTCACAACTAGCATGATATTTAGCATCAGTTGTAAATATTTTTTCAGCTTTATATTCTTTATGATAATACTTTTCTAAGTTAAATCCATGTTCTTCATAAACAAGTTCAACATCTTTATCAAAATCATGCATTTTTTCACTACCATTTGCATATACTCCTGAATATCTATCAGGTTTTATCTCATCAACATCTGTTTCATCTTTGTCATAAAGTGTTTCATAAGAACATGTTCTATCAAACTCAACAGCTAGTGTGTCTAATACTGATTGAGCATTTTCATCTAGATATACTTGTGAATATCGGAATAGAAGGTCTGGTGTGAAACTGTAGTGTTTTTCAGCATCTTTTCCATCATATGATGCACCACCTTCTAGTCTACTTTTAGAATCATCAAAGTAATAATCACATTCATCTATCTTTTGCTCTAATTTATAAGCTTCTTCAGTTGCTATTTCATAAGCTTTCTTAGCACTTTCTTTAGCAGCTTTTATTGTATTTATAACTTCTTTTGGATTTTCACTTCTGTAAGTTATATTTTGTTCCGAAAAAGGCGTTCCACCATAAGATACATTTCCAAGTCCACAACTTGCGGCTGCTTGTCTCTTAGCTGCTTCATATTTTTCTTTTGCTTCTTCATATTTATATAAACTATATGGTTCGTGAGGTTCTTTTAAGTTACTTCCTCTTACTATTTCAACTCTTGTATAGTGATCATCTTTTAAGTCTACTGTGTAATAACTATGCTTATTTTCAAATGGATATTTATAATAGGTATATTCAAATGTTGCACTAGCGGAGTTACTCTTAGTTGTTGGAGGAGTTGTTGAATTATCAGTTGAACTACAACTTGCTGTGACAGTCCCCGTTCTATGTATTTCCTCTTCTTTACTTATTGCATCTTCATAATTCTTTTCCATGGAAGCTTGCTTTTGAAATTCATTATATTGTTCGACTTGACGTTTAACTGTTTCAGCATATTTTTTTCGCCATTCATTATAATATATTTTTACTCGACAACGTCTAAATCCTTCAATATATGGAGATGTTGAACCATGTGATGTTTTTGATAATGTGAAGTATCTTCCTGATGTTGCTGTTATAGCTTGTGGTACTTCCATTGTAACTCTTTCTGTACAATAAATATCACAGTATTCATTTAAAGGTTCTTTGTACCTTTCATTTTCACATCTGTTTTTAAAGAAGTCTACTTGCAATTCACTGTCATAACAGAATAAATCATCTAACTCACTATCTACTACTTTTGAAAAAGGTGAATCATCACAGCAATTGTGAACATCTATTATAGGTGGCTCTTTTGGTACAGATGGTGTACAACAATCGGGTTCTGGTTCTGTACATAACTCTTTATAAGCTTTTTGCCACGATTCTGGCATTGATGAAATTTGAGTTTCTAGTATTTTACAACATCCAGCTCCACCTGATCCTCGATCTGTAAAAGCGTATTCCTCAATACTCTTAAATCCACTTGGTATTTTTAAGTCTCCGGGATAAATCTTATTGTCATAAGAAAATTTTCCATTAACGTAAGAACAAGAATTACAATATTGTCCCGGATCATTAGCCCAGTCAACAGCTAATGCGAAACCGGCAGTCGATAATAAATCTGCTGCACTTTGGATTTTAAAACCATTTTTCGAAACTCCAGTTGCACCTTTATATGCTCCAATCTCACGTTCATAGTAAATTGCATAAGCTAAACTATTGGTATTAGTAAGACCTACTCCACTAGGAATACTTCCGCCAAAGAAGTGATATGAATCAGCTAATGATCCAAAATAATTAGCATACCCACCATTTACTTTTCCCGACCAGAAGAATAAGGGTTCCATGACGATAAATATTTCTTCACCAGTATTACATCCTTCCGATATTTTATAAATTAAATCATCAGCATTAAAGCCGCCACTTACTTCAGCAATCGCTCTTATAAAAGAATTAACATCAGCCGCATATGTCGGATTTCCTTGTCTTGTTAAGCCTAAGAAAAAATTAAGTTCTCGACTAAATCCTTTTTGAATATTACCGCCAGTATATCCACTCCCCGGCAAATTACTTTTATGAGTTGATCCTTCAGTTACAATGTATTTATCATACGCATCAGCTACAGCACTGAATCTTTTAAAATTACTTTGTGAACTACTTCCAGCTGAATAGTTTCCACCACCTGATAAAGCAACTTTATTTCTATCTCCACTAAAAGAATTATAAGTGGTATTTATTCCTTCTTTTCCTGGTTTAACATAAGTTACATAATCAAAACTTTGATTTCCTGATGCTGGAACGACATGTCCAGATGCATCAACAAATGTGATACGAATACCTGCAAGAGATGATGATCTTACAATTCCCGAGCAATTTGGACTACAAGAATTAACAATTCCTGAACCACTACCCTGTTCTCCAGATGAATCACTAACTGCAAGTACAACTATTGGAGATATCATAAAGATAAAAAGTGAAAATATTATTATGCTTATTCTTTTCATGATTTACCTCCTATACTATCCTATTTTACTTATCATTATTGATGGAGTTTCCGAGCCATATGAATAAACTTCATATATACTACCATTAATATAAAAGCTATTTAATAACATTCCTTCAGGATATGAATACTTGAATTTATCTAAAATTATTCTTTTACTTATTTTTAAACTTGAATCATATACATCATAGATTGATGAAAATAATGTCTTAGTATTTACTACTAGTGATGATGAGGAATAGTTGATTCCATCTACATAAATTGTATTTTCTAAATCATCACTTGAGAAAAATTCATCATCTTTATATTTTTCTTTAAATTCTTCGTCATTTTCTAATTTTATTTTACTATAATCAAACTTGTTGATAAGTTTGTTTTCTGGATTAAACTTATATATATTAGTATTTGTATAAGCCATATAACCTTCTAAATAATTAGTTACTCGAATAGTTTCATCTGTTTTTAAGTTGTTTAACTCAGTCATCTCTTTTACAGAAGCACTTAATGAGTTTTTATCTATGTCAACAGTATAAAATGTATTTGAATTATTAACAACTAGATTTAAACCGCCATTTTTGTTTGTCCCAGTTTGATAATTTAAATATGATGAGTTATCTATATATTTAGAGAAGGGAATTTCATTTTTATTAGTATTTAGTTCCTCATCAGTAAGAATAACAGTTAATTCTGCTGAGTCTCCTAAAACTATAGCAATTCTATTTTCGATACTAATTACATCTTTAATTTTACTATCTATATTATTCTTTAGTATGCGAGTAGTTTTCTTTTTACCAAATTCATCAAGTTTTATCGCGATAAGTGAACTCTCTTTATCTTTTTTACAAATACCAAATAAATAATAATTTTTGTTAATAAATATGGTTTTATAAACATTTATCCTCTCATATTCTTTATCATCTAATTTTGTTAACCATTTAAGAGTGCCCTCTTCTGTTAAAGATGATATAAAGGGATTTTCTGATAATGGACCTGATGTAACAATAATTGAATCATTCATATAATCGGCTTGTGTATTGGAAAGTAGTATTCCTTCTTTATAATAGTCAGTTACTAAATTATAACTAACTGATAAATTGCTATTCTTTTTACTATTTAAATCATTAGCAGTAGATGAACTATCGCTGAAGTCTACAATACCAACATCAAGAGATTCGTGTGTCGGTAAATCAGGTACTATTAAGGCTTTTTCTTTACCTGAGAAAATCATATAGACTAATATAGCTACGAGAGACAAAAGAACCAATATTGCTAAAACTAAATATAAATGTTCTTTTCTTAAGGATTTTCTTTCTTTTTCTAACTTCATACCCTTTTCTTCATTTTTATATTGCTTTATTGCTTTTTTTTCTTCTTTAGTTATCTCTTTTTTTACCATATATAATACCTCTTCAATCTAATTATTAAAAGTATAATTACTCCTACATCTAGGATAATTCCTATTATTAATCCAATAATTATTGCAAGTTTTAGCATTTTCTGTCTTTTTATTTTAAGAGAAGCTGCATCGCTTTGCATGCAAGTAATACAAGCTGTTGTTGTCGTTATTTTATTTTTAGTATATTGATTATTAATTTTATCAATTATTTCTTCTCTTGTTTCTAAGAAATATCTATTAACCCAAGTCTTACAATAAGTGTAATCTAACATAACATTATTCTTGCAAACGGCAATCTCGCTTAAATCGTTATAACGAGGTTTTGAAATATTTATTTTTCTAAATTCATCATTACAACCATATTTAATAGCTCTTATATGAACAACATAATTTATAATTGTCGTTATATCATGTACTTCAAACGAGTAATTATTGTTTGTAGTCATATTATTAAAAACGATAATTTCATCATCATTTATATCATTAGTTACGACTGCATAAATCTCATCAGTAATGTTGTATATAGATATTTCAAAATAATAATAACCATTATCATCTTTTTTTATGGTATAGTTTGCATCAGCGTTATAGGCAGCTTTACTTAATTCAGCTTTTGATTTGTAATTACAGGTCGTATCATCTAAAGCATATACGTTTATACTTACTATAAAAAAAGAAGAGATAATTAATAAAAAAACTAATATTTTTTTCATATCCATCCTCTTTACCCTTATAAAAATTATAACAAATTACTTTAACAATAACAAGCATTTAAGCAAAACAAAAGATATAACCTAGGTTATATCTTTATATTTTCTATCCAGCCCAATGAACGTGTCCGTTACTTCTTATATTTTCTATATTTCCATGTGCTCTTGTTACAGAATGATTTCCGCCATAATTAACAACACCATCATATAGATTATTTAAGAAGATACTCTTACACTTAACGCAGCTTTCACTTCTTTTACAAGTTTGTGTTCCAGCTACTTCGTTACATTCCTCAGGTTCTGATGGACAATCGCATAGTAAACTGAAGTCTGAGTAACCACCATAATTATCGTTTTCTCTCCATCTATTATAATTCTTAATTTGTTTCATATCTTTTGATGTAAGAGTTACTGAGTAAGTTAAGTTTTCTGGAGCATATGTATTATTGTCTTGACCCTTACGACGAATTGCAGATAAAACATCAGGTCCACCCGGCATATCAAACCAATTGTAACCATATCCACATTCATCAGTTGAGTTACAAGTAAATACCGTTGCTGGATCAACTATTTTGAAGTTTAATACACTTTCTGTATTATCAGGTCTATCGCACTCTTCTTCGCTTATTGTTGTTTTCTCTCCATTACATTTTCCAGTTTCAATTATTTCATATGTTACTTTTAAAGCACAGTGGAAAAGACCATCATCTGTTGCATTTTGTTTTGTTGAACAAGTTGCACCATTTTCTGCAAAGAAAGCATCAAATTTTGAATTTGTTCCTAAGCCGCTTAGTAACCATCTTGTATCGTATGATCCTTCAAGCGTTGATAAGTGAACATGATATTGTCGATCATTTTTTGTCATATTAAAGTCACTTTCTTGAACAACACCTTTTTGTACTAATGTATATTTAGTATTTTCGGGTTCATTCCAAAAACAAACTGCATGATATTTAGCATCTTGAACAAATTTTTGATCAGCTTCATATAGTTCATGAATATATTTTTCGAAACCTGTTTCTGTTTCTTCCCATTCGATATTAGTTTCTCCAAAGTCCTCTGATTCAGTGATATCATCTGAATGATATTTGGTTGAATATTGAGGTTCTACTAAACCGTCCTCAGCATCAGGTACGAAAGTAGGTCCAGATATTACACAACCAGGGGATGAATCAAATGGTACCATAGTAACTTCTTTTTTTAGATCACCAAAGTCAGTTAAATATACTTGAGTATATTCAAATCCAAATAGCGATGCATTAAATGGGAAGTTACCTTTTGCATCAGTTCCATTTCCTGTAGTAAAGTAGTCATCACATATATCAAGTTTTTCCTCAAGTGTTTTAGCGTTCGCTACAGCAGCTTGATAAGCTCCTTTTGCAGCAGCAGCAGCAGCTTTGTGCATCGCATGCACTGATACAACATTTTCTTGGAAATTACTATGCTCACTTTCACTGTTATGACCACAACTATCATCATATGCAAGTCCGCATGTTACTCCAGCAGTTGCACTACAACTTCCGTCTGTAGTAGTAACTTTATGTTGCTCTTCAGTAGATTTTTTCTTTTTTGCTTCTTCTATTGTAGGAAGAGTTTCCCAAAATGATAGATCTCTGTGATTGACTTGTTCTTCTCCATCTTTTATTATTTTGTAGTAATTATAATATCCATTTGCATCTTCTTTCCAACCTTCTTTTTTTAGCATGACTGTATGCCAGTATTTTTTGTTATGCGCAGGATTAGTAAATTGATATTCCGTATAATCTGTTTCATACTCATATTCACCATTAAAACCTGTAGAATTAGCTGTTGCTGAGCATGATTTTTGAGTTACATTACCATTTGCATCTTTTATTTCTCCCTTGTCATCATTTTTTGTTTCACCTACACATGTGACTTTTATTTTTAAATTACAAGCTCTTGTTTTGTTTAGTGCATCTTCATATGTCAGCTCGTACAATCTACTCTTTTGGTAAAGATTATACTGTTTTACTTGTTCTTCAACTTGTTTTCTGTAATCATCTTGCCATTTTTTGAAATGAATTAGTGTTCTACATCGTTTAAATCCTTCAACATATGGAGATTTTTTTCCTTGACTCGTTGTAGTAAGATCGAAGTACCTTCCTGATGTTGCTGTTATTGCTCCAGGAATTTCAACTGTAACTCTTTCTGTACAATAAATATCACAATATTCATTTAAGTCTCCATTCATCTTTTTATCAAGATAAGATTCGGAATTACACATTTTCCAGTAATGATCAACTAGCATTTCTTTAGAATAACAAACTAAATCATTTAGTTCATATTCTTTTGCCCATGATACTGGACTATCTATACAACAGTTATAAACTTCTCCTTCTATATGATTAGGTTCAAGTTTTTTTTCAGTACAGCAGTCAGGATCACAGTCAATACCTCTATCAACATGTATATCATTTGGTTCTCCCGATGTATCTATGTCTCCGCCTGGAGATGTTTCAGCTGTCATATCAAAGTTAACTACTAGATACTGTCTTGCTGATTCAATGGATGAATTACTATTGCTACAAATTTGTACTCCTTTTGGTACATAGTATGCTTTTATTGTAAATGGTTCACAATTTGGCGCTGGTCTAACTACTAAAGTTCCTGAGTTTCCGGTCATCGTATCTGAACCAACTATTGAACATCCTTCACAAACAAACTTAACTTTATCAATGTTTTGTAATGATGTAACTTGATAAGTTATTTGATCTTTTGTTGAGGCTGCTGTTTTTGTAAATGTTAAACCACCTGAACCACCCGTTTGTTTTTTTGATGTTTCTCTTGCTGACCAAGCTAAATTATAACCAGCATCAACTAATCCATTGTTGCCTGATAAATAATCATACAAATTACCAGAACATGTATGTGTTATCATTCCTAGTTGCTTTGCCATTTCACAATGTTGAGTCATTTGGACTCCATCTTTTATTTGAGCAAATCTTACCATAGCTGCACGCATGTTTGTTAATTCTGATGATCCATAGCCTTTAAATACAGCATAGAATCTTAAAGCCATTTGAAGTTGAGTGTAATCTCCACCACTTCCAACTAAGGAAAGTAATCCTGGGTCACTTACAGGAGTACAAGTATATTTATCACCTGTATTAAGGCTAAGCCCTGGATCAAGACAGTAGGCAACAAATTTTTGTCCATTTATAAGAAGATGCTTCTTATGGTCAGTATAAGCACCGCTTTTTCCAGTTGCATCTCCTGTTTCATGCCAAGTAATTCCTGTTGAATAAGCTCCACCATCAAATCCAGCAATACCGGAAACGGCATGAACATCAAGTGTTCCAAATATAAAAGATAATATTATTAATAATATGCATGTTATATATTTTTTCATAATCTATTTCTCCTTATGAACATTATTAGTATTACAACTAGAACCCCTATACCAATAATTATTGTTGCAATTATTATTAAATCTAAATTATCTTTTATTTTATTTGCTGTTTTACTAATTACTGATTCTTTTTTGCCAACTGTGTTATTAATTATATCATCAGCAGTTACAAGATCAGATTTGCTGAAAGCATTAAGAATATTAGCATTTGCTTCGGCTTGATAATCTTTGTTCTTCTTTTGGTACTCTTCAATTCCTTTATTAAATTCATCAAATGAGATAGCTTTATCAACTAGTTTAGTACATCCTTCATATTTTGGATACATAACACATGCTAACATATCACTTTTAGTATTATATATTTTTGTATCAAAGCTAACTTTTCTTAAAAGTTCTTTAGAACAAGAATATTTATCCGAATAAATATCAACTGTATATGTAACTTTTTGATTCATATTAGGAGCTTCATATTTATATTCTCTGTTAGAATCTAAGTCTGACTGTCTAATAACTTTTACATCGTCATTATAATTATTTGTTATTTGAACATATATACCTTCTTCTATTCCTTTAATAATTATTTCAATGAACTTATAATTTATGACACCACCAGTATCTTCTATGTATTCTGTATTCTCTTCTGTCTTTTCCACAGGAATTTCTTTAGAAGTTGTGTGATATGTACCACTTACTTTACTAGCTAAATTAAGTAGTTCATTTAATTCTTCTTGATTACACTTTGAATCAGTTTTAGTTATAGCTAATTCTTCATTAACAACATCATCATTTGTTTTATTATATTCTCCAACATTTCCTTCATAATTAATAGTTAGGAATAATAGTATAAGAAATAAAATTAATATTAATGAACTTATAACCACTGGTATATATTCAGTTTTGAACTTACGCTCTTTTTCTATTTTTACCATTTTAATTCTCCTTTGCTATAATTCGGAATCTTTTATTCTACAAGATTTAATATAAATATAAATTATATCTAATGCACTGAGAATAGATACAACAATAACAATTATTTTTTTTATAATTTTTTCTCTACTTAATCTGGCTTGATCCCTTGTCTTTTCATCACAATCAACACATTTTGTTGTAGTTATCTTTTTATTAATGCTTCTTTGCTCATTTATTTTTTTTATTATTTCGCTTTCATTTAAAGAAAAATCTCTTGTCACCCACTCTTGGCAATATGTATAATTTTCGGTATCAGTAAATTTACACTCGTTATAATCGTGGTATTTATTTCTCTTTGGTTTAACAACAGTAAACTTTTTTAAATCCCCTGAACAATTAGGTAATAAACTTCTAACAACAAAATTATATCTAATGACATCTGTATCATTTTCTATATTGAAAGTATAAACTCCGTTAGTTAGATGTGCTGGAGTTACTACTAAGGAAAATGTTCCTGCTTCATCTGTTATACTAACAAATAAGTTTTCAACGACATTATAGACAGCAAACTTAAAAATGTATTTGCCATCACTCGTTTTTTCAATATCATAAGATGCGGTTATGCTTGCAGCCAATTTATTGAGTTCAGCTCTTGTCTTATAATCACATGATTGTTTAGTAGTTGTCTCTTCTGCTAATACTTTAGGAGAACAAAACACAACTAATACTAGTAAAAACGTGATGGCTATATTCTGTTTCATATTCTCAACACCTTTTATATCCTCTATATAAATATAACAAAAATAAAGCAAGTTTACAATATATTCTAATGCAGAATCAAGACTACTAGTATAACTTTCCTAAAAAACAAGAAAAGAAGATCTATAAATCTTCTTTAGCCCATTACTTCTCCACCATTATTGTGAATTACTTGGCCTGTCATAAAACTTGCATCATCAGATGCTAAAAAGACAAATGTTGATGCAAGTTCATAAGGATGTGCTCCTCTTCCCATAGCTGAATTACTTCCAAGTGACGGTATTTTATCGGCCTCCCAACACCCTGGTTGAATTGGTGTCCAAAAGAATCCTGGCGCTATTGCATTAACTCGAATATTTTTTAAAGCCAAATTTCTTGCAAGAGCACGAGTGAAACCGACAATCGCACCCTTACTTGTTACATAATCTATTAATTGCGGATCACCATAAAAAGTTGTAACCGAAGTTAAATTAATAATAGATGCCCCACTTTTTAAATAAGGTAAAACTTCCTTAGTTAGATAAAACATACCATAAATATTAACTTTCAGCGTATAATCAAACTGTTCATCGCTTATCTCACTTAAAGTATCAGTTTGATACTGAACACCTGCATTATTAACAAGTATATCAATGTGTCCATACATATTAATTGTTTCTGACACTATTTTGCGAGAAAAATTTCTATCGGCTAAATCACCTGAAATAAGCAAACATTTTGCGCCTAAAGATTCAACATACCTTTTAGTAAACATTGCATCTTCATGTTCACATAAATAAGGAATTACTAAATCAGCACCTTCTTTTGCAAATGCCACTGCACAAGCACGTCCTAAACCTGAATCTCCTCCAGTAATAATCGCAACTTTACCCTTTAATTTTCCACTTCCTTGATAATTAGGATTATCAAAAATAGGCTCGGGCTCCATCTTATACTCGTAAGCAGGTTGTCCATCTTGTGATTGTTCTTTAGCAAGTATTTTATATTTGGTACTCTTAATTCCTATATCTTTAAAATAATTATAGAAATCATTTCCAAACTTATAATCATAATTCATAAATACACCTCTACTAATAGGTTATGCAAACCTAAAGAGTAGGCAACAAAAAAAATATATAGCTGACAACTATATATTTCCTAGTTTGGAATGATCAACAGTTTCCAAGAATGTCAGGTCCCAGTCCCCATTGCTTATCTTTAGTTATAGAGTTTCTTTCTCCATGTGCGCACATACTTAGTAATAAGACAAGGCCTCTAGTGGCATCAAGCAACTTTATGAATCAATTATATTCAGTGTTTAGCATTCCGCCTTACGAATGAATAAAACCAACTGTGAACTAAGCCATATCGTATAGTTATTCATTACGTGTCCGAGGAACAATTGATTCAAAGAACCAATATATTCCTTTTCTACTAAATAAAAATACATTTGAGAGATACAATTTTATTTCAAATATCTTTGTTTGGATAAAAATATTTGACGGTTTGTATCAATTGCTTAGTTCGTTGCCTTACTAAGTATCTACAGTATAACCCTCTCAATTTTAAAAGTCAATAAAAATATTCAAAATTTTTTTATTAGACATTTTCTTTTTTTTATTTACAAAGATATTATTCTTTGTTATAATCTAGTAAGAGAATAGGAAGGTATGTATGGATAATTTAATTAGTGAGACTAATACAAGGCTACAAGAAATAATTGATAACCTTACAACTATAAAAACAGAGTACGAAAATAAACTTAGAAGAAGTTCAAGAGAAATTGATGTTGAACTTGATAAGGTAAATAAATATAAGGAAGACTTTTTCGTATCAAAACAAAAAATTGAAAAAATGAACTCTGATATTGAAGGGTTTGAAGCTGATTATCAAAACTTAGTTGATAGATTTAAAGATGATGAACTAGCAAATATTTTAATTGCTGCTAATAAAGAAATATCTGCTAAAATTGATGAGAGAAAAAGAAAAATAGCTAAAGATAAATTAGCTATGAATGAACTTATCGAAAAAGCTGAATTATCTAAAAATAAATTAGTTAAAATTACTGCTGAGAAAAAAGCGTTAGAACTATGCCTTGCAAAAATATTAGATGCATATGAATTCTATTCAAGAGCTTTAACTCAAGTAATTGAATATACTCAAGAAAACACTAGTGATTTATCAAAATGTTTTTTTGAAAATAATAATGAAATGAAATCAAGTTTTTCTAGAACTATCAGAGAAATAACTTCTGATACTAAAGATTTTGATAAAGCAGTAAAAGATGAAGATAAACTTATGGATGAGGAAGACCCAAATGAAGATGATGCTCCTTTAGAGGAAGAAAACATTGAAAGTGTTGAGGTTATTAACGAAGACCTAGTTGATGAAGATGCCCCATTCCATGAAAAATTAGATATGTCTGAAGAAGATACACAAGAAAAAGATGAAGTTGTTCCTAATAAAGTTACTGAAATAAAGGTTACTGATAAAAAGGAAAAAACAGAAGATAAAAAAACAAGCAAAAAAGAAACAGTAATTGAAGATGTTGATTTAGATAAAATGAATGTTTTCGATGATTCTATAGAAAGTTAAAAGAAGCAAAATTTGCTTCTTTTTTATTGTACCAATTTGATATACTTTTCATTTTCCGTTTGATTAATTGCACTTTTAAGTAATAGCTTATCAACACCTTTTACATATTCATACATATAGTACATTATTTTAGCTATTCCCTCTTCTATTACCATAGTTGTAAATGAAGTCTTTTCTATGGTATCAACGGATGCGGCAAATTCATATTGATAAAGAGGATTGCCAACTACTGCCCATTTATAAGGAGTTACTAATTCATTAACATTTAACCCACTTACCCCCCTATATGTCATTAAATATTCCATATAATCTGCAAGTTCATTTATGATATAAGGATTTCTTTCTTTTATGGCAAGCTCAACTAAATTACTTATATCTTTAGTTTGATACTTTTCTAAGCATGGTGGAAAATAAGGGGAATAAATCGCTTCATCTAAAGCTTCTTTATATCCAGGGAGAGCTGATGTATCCATCTCTTCTCCAAGTCTTTCAATCCACTTTGCATTCTTAGTTGCATATAAACTTTCTAACATTCCAACTTTATCTAAAACATTAGTAAATGATAAACAATAACTCATGATTTTAGCATTTTTACTTTTTTTGATTATATCTTCAACTAGGGCATAATCAAAATTTTGAGCATTTCTTTCGCTCATTAGAAAATAAAATTCATATAGATGAACTAAATCATTTATTCTAATCATCGCATTAGTTAGAGTCGTCATTATTTCTTTAGTATCAGCTAACTTTGTATATTCAGCAAAATCACATAAGACATATGGATCACTGCAAAATGTCAATTTCTTTGAATTCATTCTTACTAGGTTATAATCAGTACTGTTTTTTGTTACGTCAATAAGCAATTTATCACTTTTTTCCATAAAACACCCTCATTTAATGTTTTTTATTATAACATATTTGTGTTATTTTGACAAAATTAAAAGAGGCATTAAGAATAGAATAGGAACATTGTTTCTTAGAAAGGTATGATTGATATGAGCTTATTTTGAATGATTAATTCTTTATGCCTCTATAATATTTATTACCCATGAATTTTTATTTTACTTCTCTTTTTAGAAAAAATATTAGATATTTTTATATTCATAAAGACTGTGGTACAAAAATGTATCCACAAGCATTTGTTTTTTATACAATAGTTTAATTTCATTTTAACAATAAAATAATACTCATTGGTATACTAAAAAAAATGAAATGATTATTTTAAAAACTTGTTGTTAATAATTTTAGTATAATCATATTCATTCATTCTAATTACTTTTATTTTATCTTTAGCTAAATTCATTTCAATTTTATCAAGCGATGAATAAGTATAAAGTCTTCCATCTATAAAGAGATTAACACTTTTTGTTCTTTTTACGGGAACAATATTAATTGTTTTAAAGTCAGGTATAATAATAGAGTTAGTTAATGTTCTATAAACATAGTTATTTATGGGCGCTAATGGCGTTATTTCTAAAGCATGAATACCATTATAAATAATTGCACCACCACCACTAAGATTGTATGATGTCGAGCCCGTTGGTGTTGAAACCATTACTCCATCTCCAACAAAATTTTCAAGTAACTCATTATCTATTAAAACATCAAAATAAGCTGTCTTTAAATCTTTTTCTCTTACAACTACTTCATTTAATGATTTGTATTTATCTTTTTTTCCATTATGAGTAACTAGTATTTCTTCAAAAGATAATTCTTCTATCTTATATTTCTTTTTTTCAAGATTCTTAATAAACTTTTTTATTTCATTGGGTTTAATTTCTTGTAAAAAACCTAAAGTACCATTATTAATTCCAATAAATAAAGAATTTGGATTAAAATCGGTTTCCATTACCATGTGTAAGAATGTTCCATCTCCGCCTATCGCGATACCTATATCGAACTTGTTTGATTCCGTAATATAAAACCCAGATTCTATCAATAAAGATGATATAATATCTTTAATAAATGATGAATCTTCACTAGAACTTTCAAATAGCTTAATCTTCATATTTTTCACTTTCCCACCTAGCAAATATTCCACACGGTAATAAAAGATTAGAGTCTTTCATTGGTAGCCCAATTTCATCACAACTAATAAAACCTTTATGTTCTTTATCAATAGTAAGTTTTAGTATGTTTGATAAAACATTCATAGAAAGTCCTGTTGTATAAGAATTAATTAAAAACATGATTGGTTTATCACTTAATAATTCTTTGCATAGTTCAACTAATTTAAATAAATCTGTTTCAATATTCCATATCTCTTTATTAGAGCCTCGACCGAATGATGGTGGATCCATTAATATGACATCATATTTGTTTCCTCTTCTAATTTCTCTTTCAACAAATTTTACAACATCATCAACTATATATCGTATAGGTTTATCATCTAGTCCAGAAGATTTAACATTTTCTTTCGCCCAATCAACCATACCTTTTGATGAATCAACATGAACAACTTTTGCACCAGCGGATAAAGCAGCGACACTTGCAGCTCCCGTATAGGCAAATAAATTAAGAACATTTACTTCCCTTTTTTTAGTTTCACTATTTATTTTTTCTCTTATAATATTCCAGTTATAAGCTTGTTCGGGAAATATTCCTGTATGCTTAAAACCCATTAACTTTAAATTAAACGTTAAATCTCGCCATTTTATTTGCCACGATGATGACATATCTTTATTATAAATATACCACTCTCCTCCGCCCTTATTACTTCTTTTATATTTTGCATCAGCACTATCCCATAAACTTGGTCTTGTTTTAATTCCCCAAATTATTTGGGGATCTGGGCGTGACAAAATAACCTCATTCCATCTTTCAAGTTTTTGACCACTTGCCATATCTAATATTTCATAATCATTAAAATCTTTTACAACTTTCATATTATCACCTAAAACTTTATTTTGCCTAAAAATCTTGGAGCTTTTAACAAACATTTTGTTGCTCCTTTGATACTCTCTATAACTCCCATTATAATCATAAAGAAACCTAACTCCATTATTTCAATAACAGGATTATTAAATACACTTATTGATATAATCATGCCTACTATTAAAAGAATAATAGCAAGTATTCCTTCAATATAATAAAAAGCATCTTTTCTATCATGATAATAATCAACTGTAAATAATTTTACTAAAGAAAAAGTTATCGTTATCGCAAGAATACTAATAGCAAGTGTGACAGAATTTTCAAAATATGGTGTAATAATTAAATTAACTATACCGCAAAGAGATGCACATATAGAAAAGTATAAGCATTCACTTGTAGGATTTTTACCAATTATATAAAAAAGAGCTAGATTTAGACAACTTAGGACAAGGGTCATACTTAAAAACAAGTCATTGACGTTTAATTCTCCTAAATTGTTTGAACCATATAAAGTCGGAAGTAAAGTATATAACACTCCTACCATAAATATACATGCACTTGCTAGTTCATAATAGACAAAATTCTTTTTATTTTTGCTCACAATAAAACACCAACCTCAAATTAATAGTACTTTAATATTTTTTAAAAGTCAATATTAGTTGAATTATATAGAATTTAAGTATACAATATAGCTAAGAAAGGAGTTTATTATGGAGTTTTTAATACCAATTTTGATTATTGTTTTAGTTGTAATTCTTGCATCTATCAGACAAATTTCGGAATATGAAAGAGGGATTCTTTTTCAATTTGGTAAGTATAAAAAAATATTATCACCAGGGTGGAATATAGTTTTACCTATTATTCAATCTTATCAAAAAGTTGATATAAGAACTAAAGCTGTTGATGTTCCCGAACAAGATGCAATTACTAAAGATAATGTTAGTGTTAGAATTAACGCTGTTATTTATTATAAAATATTTGATGCATCGAAAGCTGTTATCGCTGTTGAAAGATATCAATATGCTGTTTCACAACTCGCACAAACTACTATGCGTAACGCTGTTGGAGCTGTTTCTTTAGATGAACTTTTGGGTGAAAGAGATAAAATATCCACTGAGATTTGTAAAATAATTGATGAAGCAACTGATCCTTGGGGAATTAAAGTTGAAAATGTTGAATTAAAAGACATTAAGCTGCCTGAAGAAATGCAAAGAGTTATTGCTAAAGTTGCTGAAGCAGAAAGAGAAAAACAGGCAGTAATAACAAAATCATTAGGTGAAGAAGAAGCTGCTAAAAACTTAGCGAAGGCAGCTCAAGTTATGGGAAGTACACCTGGAGCTTTACATTTAAGAACTTTAGCAACATTGAATGATGTTTCATCTGATCAATCGAATACAATTATATTTGCTATTCCAATTGAAGTTTTAAGAGCTTTTGAGAGTTCTAATATAAGTGATGTAATTGATAAAGTTAAAAAGAAGAAGGGGGAATAAACATGATTTTGAAAAAAGGTGATATAGTTAAGCATTTTAAAGGTAGTGATTTAGTAGAGAAGAATATCTATGAAATATTAGCAGTTAATCCAGTATATACTGGAACTAATATTTTTCCAATAGCACCTGTAGTTATCTATGCTCCTCTATTTCAAGAAGGAAAAACTTTCGTTCGTGAGTATTCTGATTTAACTACTGAGTTGGAGCCAGAAAAGAAGGAACAATATGGACAAACATTTCGTATTGAAATATTAACTGAAGCGGAACTTGCTTATATCAAAACACCAGAGTTTATCGAAAAAAAGATGGCTTATCTTCAGAAAAAAGAAGAAAAAAAGGCCGAAGAAGAAGCTAGCAAAAATACTCAAGAAAAAGAAAAAAGCAGATAAAAATAAAAGAGTTTGTTTTAGAACTCTTTTATTTTGTTTTCCTATCTTGAATATTATAAGTGATTCTAAGTAAAAGTTTTGTTGGGACAAATCTTATTAAAAATATTGCCAACTTCATTTTTAAAGTTGGAATAATAAGAAGCTTATTTTTTAACATTTTATCAATTGCATACTTTGCTACATATTCACTTGACGCTGACTTTGTATGAAATTCTCCGTGAGCTACTTTATTAAATTCCGTATTAACTGGCCCAGGACACAAAACACTTATATGAACATTACTTTTATTTCTTCTTAATTCCTCGTATAGAGCTTCACTTATCCTTAAAACATAATTCTTAGTGGCATAATAGGTTGATAGTTTGGGTCCTGCCATAAATCCAGCGGATGAAGCTACATTTAAGATGTAGCCACTATCTTTTTTATAAAAATCACGTAAAAACATTTTAGTTAGATAATGAACCTGTTTAATATTAACATTAATCATTTTCATCTCTGTTTCAATATCAGTTTTATGAAATTCACCAAAAAGACCAAAGCCTGCATTATTTATTAGGACATCAATATCGTCCTTCTTTACTTCATTATACAGTTCTTCAACATTATCAAATTCTGATAAATCTAAAGGCATTACTTTTACGTTAACATTTAATTCTTTTTTTAAAGATAATAAATTTTCTTTTCTTCTTCCAACAAGTATTAAATCATAGCCTAAAGAAGCTAAATACTTAGCCATATCCTTGCCTATTCCGCTACTTGCGCCTGTTATTAATGCTTTCATTTAGATTCTCCTTTTAATGTTATTATTAGAATACTTGTACTTATCAAATACCCACCTATTATATCTGTTATATGATGAACACCCAAGTAGACACGTGAAAGACCTATCATTATTATTATTGCCGTAATAAAACCATTTATGATTTTTTTATATTTAATACTACTTTTATTAATTAAAGATATAACTGTTATATAAAAAAGAAAGGAAATCATTGCATGCCCTGATGGATAAGAAAAATTTCTTTCTTTAATAAGTCTTAAAACATCGGGACGAGGTCTTCTTATTATTATTTTTAATATATTATTAAAAATAACACTTAAACAAGAATTAATAGGTACTATTAAAATCTCTTTTCTTTTTAAGATAAGATATGAAACTATTATAACTAAATTAAGTAAGATAATAAACCATGTACTTCCTAAATTAGTTACAATTTTAAAAAATGTTGTAACCATTGGACTTTTAAAATAAATAAGAAAATTGTAAATAAACGAATCTAGCCCAGTAGTATAATTAAATTTTGCTAACAAGCCAAGAATTAATCCCATAATGAACAACAAACTAGCAGTTATTTTTTTATTCATATTATTTTATCCTTAATAAATGTTTTATTTTTCCAACAGTATGTATTATTTGATCGGCTTTCTTCATTGCTATATTTTTCATAATTGCTTTTCCACCCACAGTAAATGAAGAAATGAAGGCTGATAAAACAACTGATATAATCGTATTGTTTATATTAAACTTTGTAGAAAGAGAAATAGCAAGTACTGCTCCTAATCCTCCAGAGACAATTCCACAAACATCACCAATTACATCATTACAAATAGAAGATATTTTACTTCCACTTTTTATTAAAGTTAATGCTTCTTTTGCGCCCTTTACTTTTGCTGATGACATGGAATGAAACGTTGCTTCTTTTGCAGTTATTCCCGCCGTACCAATAGCATCAAATAGAATACCAAGAGATATTACAGAAACCATTATGATAAACAATACAATATCATTAAAAGAAGCTGCCATTATGTTAGATACAGTACTAAAACATATTGATAATATGAAGGTAAGAATAAATATTGTAATAATAAAGTTGTTTTTCCTTTTCATAGCATCACCATATTTTATATTATAACATGTATGCAAATTTTAGTAAATTAATGATTAAAATAAAAGACTTTTATATTTTCCTTGTTGAGAATAATTATTTATAATGACACTGCAAAAAGAAGGCTATATGAAAAAAAGATTATTTTGATAACATTTTGTTTTATTGTTGCGACTATCAGTTTTCTTACGGTGCAAGCTGCTGGTGTATTTGATAATCATCAACATAATGATTGCAATTGTCAAAATAAAACTAAAAGAGCTTACATCATTAAAATAGACAAATATCTATTTTTTCATTTTATTCCAAAAAAAAACTTTAATCGGCTTCTTTCCCCGAATTAAAGTCAATCTTGTATGGTATATTATAAATCAATTTTACGGCTTTGGTCGAGTTGAATTTCTCTAAAGCTTACACTCAGTTACCCTTGTGCTCTTTCGATTTAAAAGCTTTAGTTAGTCGTTGCCGATCTAACTACTCGATTACCACTTAGTCCGCACCCCAATACTTATAATATATACACGCTAGAGGTTTTCCCTAACAATAGTGACTATTCTTATATGCTTTTGCAATTACCATTTCATATAAGTTGATTTCGTATAATCCCTGGTAACCACTCACATCATGTACGTTATTTTACTATCCTGTATAAGTGACTTGATAAAAGGAAATTGTCAACTATATGCCATTATAGTTTATCCTTAAATCTTAAATCCTATACCCGCCCCAACTTGGGCAGAAGAAGCAAGCATAAGAAGTGTCATTTGTACAATTGGTAGATTTTTAGCCCCACCTTCAAATAGTATAATGACTAGCATAATGCACCACACATGTAAAGAATTATAGCATATTTTTTTAAATAATGCAAATCGGTCAGTCTATTTCAATAGTTCAAATTCCTTAACAACTGGGAATTCAAATATCTCTCCTGTTTCAAATTCTACTTTAATCATTGTCTTATCTGTAGCATAATTGTTATTATCAGTGATAATTTTAGTACCTATTTTTTTTAGTCGTGTTTCTTTTAATTTCTTTAAAATTGTACTTGATGATGAACTAAAATTTTCTATCTTATAAATATACCCATCAGTTCCAATTATATATATAATATCCGTATTGTTTTCAGAAACATAGAAACTCCCCATATAATTGATATTATGGTTGCCATCATTTAAATTCTTTGAATTATCTTCATATTGCATTAAACCATCTTTTAGTACATAGATAATATTTCCTAATTCAGATGAACCAATGTAACGGTAGTAGGCTTCATCAAAGAATAAGGCATTTTTTCCAGATAAGTATCTAATATTATTACTCGTATCAAGATAGATTAAATCATACTCATTACATTCTTTGTAAGGATAATTATTATAATTATAATAGCCAATCTTACTTGCTTTCGAGATTAGCTTAGTTTTATTTAGATTATTTATAATATAAGTAATATTGAATTCTTTATCTGGATTTTTAAATACGTATACATTATTTTTTTGGTCTTTAGCTATAATTGAATAAGAATCATTTTCACAAGTTGAAACTACTAAATAATCAGTAATATTAGCTTCCCCTGTAAATTTATAATTCTTACCAGTAAATTCATATGCATTTAAATTAGAATTATACTTTTGTTCTTTAAAAAGTATTGCTCCATTATCTAAATTTAATTCATAATAATATTCATTTTTAGTATCGTTTGTATAAATAGTTTTTTTATCTTCCCCATTTGCATAAATAAACTCATGTTTACTTTTTAAATCGTAAGTCACCTTTATAGAGGAATCTGTATAATTAAATTCTTTAGTATCAAATCCTCTAAACAAATCTTTTTCTTTAGTAGTCGTAGTTTTTGTTGTAGTAGTATTAAAATTCTTTTTAGCAGCAGGCTTAACTACTAAAAATATTGTTATAACTATCGCGATTATGATAATAGTTACAATTATCAATATCAAAAGAGATTTCTTCTTTTCATCATTTAAAGTACTTTTTACCTTATCTTTCATGAAACTTTACCCCCAAAATAAAGAAGTTCTAATACTATTATCGAGATTACGATTATAAGAATTACGACTAAAATAATATAAGTTTTCTTAGAATAACGGGATTCAACTATTTTTACATAATCATTTTTCATTAGATCATTTATTTCATTAACACGATTTTCATCTAATTCTTCTTTTGTTATTGGTATAGGAACTGCAACACTTTTGTTTGTATCATTTTGCTTTAATTTACTTTTTTCAATTTTCTCTGCTTGTTGAGCTAAAGATATAGCTTCTTCTTTTGTTACACTAATTGGTTTAGCTATACCAGCATCCAAAACAGTTTTATTTAATACATTATCCTCTTCATTCATAAATACTTACCCTTCTTTTTTTAATAAAATTGAACCAAATATGATTTCGACTATTAGTATTAATCCAGATAGCAAAATAAATAAGGAACCCCAAATAAACAACATATTTGGTATTTCCGACTCAAATATTACTACTTTTATTATAAGTGGTTCAATATTCAATTCATAAGCAATAAGACTTAACAACAGATAAAGTGATGCAACTGTTATTGATTCAATAGAATAATATTTTACTAGTTCGCCTTTTTCTTTGTTTTTTAAGGTTATCCCTAGTAAACTTTTAGGCCCTTTTTGATGTGATGAAAAATCTCTTTCATCTTTTATATAGTATAAGGAATTATAAACTGTTATTATAGAAAAAGAAAGAATAACAGAAACTAAGATACTCTTTAATATTATGCCTAATACTATAGAAAAGATAAGTAATACTATGGTTACAAGAATATTTCTATATCTTTTATCATTTAGCTTAAATTTTGAAGTGCGTACTTTCTTTTCACTCTTCATTATATCAATTCGATCTATTCCATAAAGTGAACATAAGAAAATTATGTCATCCTCCCTAGGAATTTTTGTTCCATCTTCCCATAATGATATAACATTTTTGGAAACATGCATTAATTTTGATAAATCTTTAATTGTTAAATTATTTTGTTCCCGATATTTTTTTAATAGTTCTCCCTGAATCATATATTTCACTCCTATCTCTATTTTATCATATATGAGCATTTTTTATATTTTATTTAACAATTTCTGTAAAGAAAAAGAGGAAAGTCCTCTTAATTATGTTCAATAGCACTCATAATATATGGTACCATTTGTTTTTTACGTGATACTACTCCTTTTAATATATCTCCATTTTGGATATTATCAAGACCATAAGCAAGTTCTAATATTTTCTTAGAATTATCGGAAAATAAGACATAAGAATTATTAGTTAAGAAGTTTGTTACAAATAGAACACATGATTTATAATCATGATTTTTTGAAACACGATTTAATTCTTCGACTATTTCTTTAACTCTTGGTTCAAAATATTTAAAATCTGTTGTAAATACTTGAGCAATAGACATATTATAATTTCCTACTTTATATATCTTAAAGTCTTTAAACAATATATCATTTGCTGTTAAACCTTCAATAGATACTCCACTACTTAATAATTCTAAACCATAAGTATTTAAGTCAAGTTTAGCAATATGTGCAAGGTCCTTTGCCACTAAACGATCTTTTTCTGTTGTTGTTGGGCTTTGCAATAATAATGTATCCGAGATTATTCCACTTAACATTAAGGAGGCCATTGTTTTATCGATCTTAACATTGTTTTCACGATATAAATAATAAATGATTGTATTTACTGCTCCAACTGCCATATTACGGAAATTTATGGGAGATGATGTATTTATATCTCCAATATTATGGTGATCAGTTATTTCAAGTATTTCAGCTTCTTCAAGTCCATCAACGGATTGAGCTCGCATATTATGGTCAACTAAAATAACTTTTTTCTTTGTAACTTCATGAGCATCTATTGTTCTTAACATACCTAAACATTTTCCACGACTATTTAATATTGGATAGTTAGTGTGTTTAAGTTTATTAGTTTCTTCATTGAAATCTGTCAAATAATCATCTATAGTAAATGTTACTGTATCAGTGCCTCTTTTAATAGATTTTATGGGATTTGTAAGACATAGAACACGATCTATTTTGAAAGATGATTTATTTGTCATAATGACATTGATTTTATGTTTTCTAGCTTCTTTTTCTAACTCTTCTGTGAGTTTTTTACCCTTGACCATTATTATTAATTTAACATTTAAATTAATGGCATGTTTAATAATAGTTTCACGGTCGCCTACTATAACAATTGATTTTTCATCTAATTCAATATCTTTAATAAAAGTTTCATCATCAAACGTTGCGGCATGAGCATAACCAGTTATTTGATTATCAAACTTTATATAATCTTTAGTTTCTAAAATGCTCGCGATATTATCAAAAGTTGTATCTATAAATAAATTTTCATTATAAATCATTTCAGATGCTACTTCTTTTAAGGAAACATAACCTTTAAAATTGTCAGCATCATCGACTAATGGTAAACCTGTTATTGCATTATCGTTCATTTTCTTAAATGCTTCGTAGATTGACTCATTTTCATTAATTATATAATCTTTGTGATAATTAACATCTTTAATTTGAACACGAACATCATTTAAATATTCTGGGACACTAATATTAAATCTATTTAAGATATATTCTGTTTCCTTATTAATTGGACTTAATATTCTTGGTTCAGTATTCATTCCAAGTTTATTCTTTAAATTGGATAAAGTAATGGAACCACATACTGAATCAGCATCAGGGTTTTTATGCCCAAATATATATATCTTATTCATACCCCTCACCTCATTATAAGCATTATAACACAAAAAAATAGTTTTTTAACTATCTTTTGTACCAATATAAGCTCTATTTAATTTCTTTACATTTTGTTTTTTAGTATATTTGGCAATTTCCATTGCCCATTCATTATACATATGTTTATCTTGTGTATTTAAAAGACCAATTATGCCATATTGATTGATATAATAAGTCATTAATACGCGATCAAATTGACTTGAATCATCAATATCGTAAGCTAAATATACTTTATTATTCGTACTCTCTTTAAAACGATGTAAAAGAGACATCTCTCTTTCATTTAAATCATTATTTCTTAAGACGATTTCAAAAGCCATATTTAGACTTATTAACAAATCTACTAGTTCTTCATCAACATGATTGATAACTAATCTAATACAGAAATGGTAATACTCTTCTAAACTTTTAAGCTTTTGAATTTCTGAAGCATTTTTAACTATTACAATATTCCTTTTGTTTGGATTCATTTCTTCTAAGGAATTTATAGTGTAAACACTTCTCATCAATATAGCCTACTTTCGACTATGCTTTGATGTTCATTTTTTAAAAATTTTGAAGCTTCAGCTATGCTTGAAAACACTTCTTCTTCTAAAGTGTAACCGTCGCTTTCTAAAGTTTTAATTCGATAAACCAGATCATCTTTAATATTTTCTAAATATCTTTCTTTTATGATAATGTTTCTTGTTTTGTATTTCTCTTTAAAACATTGAGCATTTTCTTTTGTTTTAAAAACAGGTTCTAAACATTCACCTAGTTCTAATAATTTTAATTGATATACTAACATATTATTACCTCACCTTTAAGATAATAATACAATTAAGCTTATAAATTAGAAAATATCATTTAATTATGGATGACATAACATTTTTGTTATATCTCAATGTTATAGTACTCTTTTAGGAATGTCCTTGGAGAATCAGTAATGTAATCTTTAATGTAAACTAGACTTATTCCTGTCTTTGGTAAATCTTCTACTCTTACTTCTTTTAAATACCCATGATTAAGTTCTTCTTTAACTAATTCTTTTATAACATAACCAATTCCTAATTTTCTTTTAATCGTCCCAATAATAAGTTCTGATGTATGGATGTTTAAAACATTGTTTAAGTTAACTTTATTTTTTAAAAGCAAATCATCTAAGTCTGATCTATTAGCTGTACCTTTAATTGGTAATATTACAGCCGTATTTTCTAAATCTTTTAAAGACTTAATATTACTTATATCCAACTCTGAAGAAACTATGAAGGCATTGTGTAAATTCTTAATGTGTTTAATTGTTATATTGGTATCTAATGCTTTTACAGGTTCTGAATCAATCATAAAATCAATTTCATGGCTTCTAAGCAAATCTAGTAAGGCAGAAGTTGATTTAGATATTATTGTAATTTCTATATTGGGATATTTCTTATGAAATTCATCCAGAGAATCAAATAAATAAAATGTTGCAATGTGTGAAGGTATACCAATTGATAATTTACCTTTTGATAAAGTTTTATCTTCTATGATACTTCTTTCAGCTGTAAGAAAAGAATTATAACCTTGCTCAACATAGAAAAATAATTCTTTTCCTTTATCAGTAAGTTCAATACCTTTTTTAGTTCTTATAAAAAGTTTTGTATTTAACTCATTTTCTAATGTTTTAATTGATCTTGAGATGGCTGGTTGTGAAGTATAATTCATATTGGCTGCTTTAGATATACTTCCACATATTACAACATCATAAAAAGTTTTATATAGATTAAAGTTTGTATTTGATTTATACATTAATATACACTTCCTTAATTAATTATTATAACTAAAAATTTAATTTTTTAATAGATATTTTAAATTAAAAGTTTAATTTTTAAATTAAGTCTATACATGGTATAATAGAAAACGTTTAGGAGAAAAGTTATGAATGAAAAATACTTGAAAATGCTTGATGAAGCAAAAAACCCAGGCATTAGAAAAATGATATTAGATAATATCTTATTTAGAGATGATGCTGTTTATATTATAAAAGGAATATTTGGCGAATTAACTAAAAGAGATTATAACCAGAGTATGGCGAGTGATATTTTCTGCTTTCTTGCAGACTTTCCGGGATTTGCTGATGATGAAATACTATTCTCAATTAATGTAGTTCCTAAAGTTCTTAAAAAACTAACAACAAATCAAATAGAATCTATTATTACCTACACTCCTAATGCGATAGATGAAATATTAAAATATGTTGAATATTTAGATTTATCTAATGGTATGATTATACGTTTTATAACCTCTTTCTTACTTAAAAATCGTTTTGAACTTTTTGATGATTTTCAAAGGCAGATTATTTTACTAGGTAATAAAGATGCCTTAACATCTTTTATAGTGGAAATTATACAAGAAGAATATGAGTTTGATTTTGAGAGGTTATATCCACAAATATTAGATTGTAAATATAAATCTTTTCCATCTTTACTAACAAACTATATTTATAATGCAAGTTTGAAAGCTTTCTTAGTTAATCATTTTGAGGAACTTCTTGATATGGAAGTTAATGAAAAAATGTACTTTATTGAAAGATTAAAGAATAGTTTACCGAAGGATATTAAAGAAAAATATGATTATTTATTTAAGATTTATCGTGTTAGTATGCTTCCCATGAATACCCTTAAATCTCTAAATATTGCCCTTAAACATAATGATGAAGGATTTATTAAAGACTATGTAGGAAATGAAGATGTTTCATATATTCAAAGTGGTTCTTCATCTCAAGCATTTAAAATTGGAGAAGATAAAGTCTTAAAGTTTTGTAAATTAAAACATATGGAGGATACCGAGACTGAAAGTTTCCTTTTAGCTCCAACCAAAAGAGAAATTATTTATGAAGATAAAAAACCTATTCTTTATATTGAAGAACAAGGTTATTTATCAAAAACACACAATGGGGTTTGTATGAATGATCGTGATTTAGATAATTTCTTTAATGAGCTTGATAGACAAGATTTAGTTTTGCACGACCCACACTGTGTTAAAAGATATTATGATAACTTTGGCTTTCTAAATGATTATCATGATGCTCAGCTTGCAGGTGTTTCGAGTTACGATGAGCTTCCTCTTTGGTTTAAACTTCGACCTATAGTATTATTTGATATTGATTTAGTTAGAAAAAAACGAGTAATAAAAAGAAACCTTCACTAGTTTTTAGTGAAGGATTTTTATTCGCTTTTCATTTCAAAAAGAATATCTCTAAGTTCCATTGCTCTTTCAAAGTCTAAGTTCTTAGCTGCTTCTTTCATTTCTGTCTCAATATTCATCATGATTAATTCTTTATCTTTTTTACTCATCTTTGCATTTTTACTTATTTTCTCTTCTGTTTCTTCATCAATATTACTAATCACGTTTGCAATTTCCTTGATAATTGTTTTTGGTACAATTCCATGTTCTTTGTTATAAGCTTCTTGTATTTCACGACGACGTTTAGTTTCTTTAATAGATTTTTCCATTGCTTCACTTACCGTGTCTGCATACATGATTACGTGACCAAATTCATTTCTTGCACACCTACCAATAATTTGGATAAGAGATCTATCACTTCTTAAGAAACCTTGTTTATCAGCATCCATAATGGCAATTAAGGAAACCTCAGGTAAATCTATTCCCTCTCTTAAAAGATTAATTCCAACTAAACAGTCATATTTACCCATTCTTAGTTCTCTTATGATTTTTAATCTTTCAAGAGTTTTAACTTCACTGTGGAGATAAGCCACTTTTATACCTAAGTTTTTTAAGTAGCTTGTTAGTTCTTCTGCCATACGAATAGTAAGAGTTGTAATAAGAATTCTTTCATTCTTTTCAATACGAATATTAATCTCATTAATTAAATCATCTATTTGACCTTCTGTTTTTCTTACATCAATTGTTGGGTCTAAAAGACCAGTTGGACGAATTATTTGTTCAACAACATTATGATTAACTAAATCAAGTTCATAGTCTCCTGGAGTTGCCGATATATATATTGCCTGATTAATTTTCTCATTAAATTCATCGAATTTAAGTGGACGGTTATCAAGTGCACTTGGAAGTCTAAAACCATATTCTACAAGAGTTGTTTTTCGCATTCTATCGCCATTATACATACCTCGCACCTGAGGAAGTGTAACGTGTGATTCATCAACAACTAACAAAAAATCTTTGGGAAAGAAATCAATTAAAGTTGAAGGTGTTTCACCTTCACCACGCAAAGCGATATGTCTTGAGTAGTTTTCAATACCATGACAGAAGCCAGTTTCTCTTAACATTTCAAGGTCATATTCACATCTTTCTCTCAATCTTTGTTCTTCAAGTAATTTATTATTTTCAAGAAGTACTTTGCATCTTTCGTGAAGTTCTTCTTCTATTCTCCTACAGGCTTCTTCTAACTTATCTTTGTTAGTTACGAAGTGTGTTGCTGGAAATATAGTAGCTGACTTTTTATTTTGAATAATCGCACCTGTTAATATATCAAATTCACTAATTCTATCAACTTCATCACCAAAAAGTTCAATACGTATTCCATTTTTCTTTTCCGCAATAGGCACGATATCTATTACGTCTCCATTTACTCTAAATGTTCCACGGTGAAAGTCTAATTGATTTCGTTCATAGTTCATATCAATCAGTCTATTTAATAAATCATTTCTTTTTATTACATCACCCACTGTTGCAATCAACATATGGGATTCATAATCTTCTGGATCTCCTATACCATAAATACAAGATACAGATGAAACGACAATGGTGTCACGGTGTGTTAAAAGTGATGATGTAGCTGCATGTCTTAATTCATCTATTTCATCATTAATTGATGCATCTTTTTCAATGTAAGTATCACTTTGGGGAACGTATGCCTCAGGTTGGTAATAGTCATAGTAAGAAACAAAATATTCAACTCGATTTTCAGGGAATATCTCCTTGAGTTCGGAATAAAGTTGTCCAGCTAATGTTTTATTGTGTGCTAAAACTAAAGTCGGTTTATTAACCTCAGCGATTACATTTGCAATCGTGAATGTTTTACCAGTTCCCGTTGCGCCTAATAAAACTTGGTGTTCATCACCCCTTTTAACACCTTCAACTAACTCTTTAATTGCTTTTGGCTGATCGCCGCTTGGTTTATAATTTGATACTAATTTAAACATTTTACCCTCCATTTTGTGACTTTAAAAAAGTGGCCTATTAACCTAAGTTTTGCCTCGGCAACAATTTTATTCGTCTCGAGCAAGTGGTTAATAATTAACTTTTTTCTTGGAGACGAATGAAATTGAGTAAAAGTCACAAATTTTATTTTTTTGAAGTAATAATATAAAGTAAGATTTAGTAACTCTTTTCAATATAAAATAATACCATTTTATCCCCTATTTTACAAGGAATTGTTCACTTTTCATAATCTTTGATATTATTATTTTTAGCACATTCACAAAACATATTCGTAAATTACTGAGTCTTCTATGTTTTCTAATAATTCTTTCTCACAATTTTTATAATATGATTTTGACTTATCCTTTAACACTTTTAAATCGTAAATATTCAATATAGTCACCTCAAACTTATTATGCTATGTACAACTAGATTTATAACGCAACTTTTTGATGTGCTATTTCGCACATCTGCAACTTGATTATATCATATATTCTACGAAAAAAACCTAGTTAAACTTTTTAACTAGGTTTTTATATAATTTAATTCCATCATTAGTTAACTCTATTCCTCTATTATTTGGAATAATTAGTCTTAAAGAACATTTCGATTCTAAGTTCCTTATGCTCCTACTAATTGTTGTATAGCTTGTCTTATTTAAAAGAGCAGCATGTTTTATATTCTTACATTTTGCGGCAATGTAAAAATCATACAAATATAAAATATTGTTTCTAAAGTCATTTTGAAGAACGTATTCAATATTATTTGTCATAAGCCTTTTAATTCCTTTTTACTAGTATTGTAAGTAATAATATCTTTTATGTCACATTCTAATGAATAGCAAAATTTAGCGATTATATCCATCGTTAATCCATAATTTAATCCAACATAATATTTTTTTACTATATCATATTTTACGCTGTCAATCTACTTAATTGATTAATGGAGATATTTTTATTATCCATTACTGACTTTAAATTACATTTTACTTCTTCATAATCGGTATAAAAATCATTAATTTTCTTCAAAAATAACACTCCAATCTAGAATAAGATCAAATAAAGTTGTATAAGTTCAATAACAAGGATTAAACATTTAGGTCAATAAGTTTGAATAATTCTTCGCTTTTCTCAAAATTTAAATAAAACTCTTTATTTTTTGTCTTCAGTATATATTGTAATCCAAAATCTGCCACGTTTATAATTTTATTGTTTTCGTCAACAAAATATAAAGAATATTTTTCTTTATAGTTTAATAATACATCACCCTTATATTCTTCAAAAGAATTTGTTAGTTCAACTATTTTTCTTACAATTGTTATGTCATCAATAACTTTTAATAGTTTTTCTCCTCTACAAGTGTGGTTAGTATCTGTAAAATCTTCACAAATATATATTTTCTTTGTATCTATATTATCTTTTTTTAGTTGTTCTAAAGTTTTAAATTCATTTGTTGAGTAATTTACATTTTTAAAAATCAATAACGAAACTAGCATAAAGATTAATGCAGTTATAAAAATTATTTTTTTATTCATAGTTGTGGTATTTTCACTCATATGATATGTTTAATATCTAGTTAATGAGCTTGGTAAAGATGTTATGCTAGTAAAATATGTTGATGAATAATCCTTTGAGCGACCGCTTAATATTCCAATAGGTGTGGCTGTATAATTTGAAGTTGGGGCAAACACTGCACCGCCACTATCTCCACTATCAGCTTTAAAATCTGAACTTATCAATCCGTTAATGGTTGTACCGCTATAATTTGCTGATACATTTAAATTCTTTATTTTTCCTGATGTATATTTTGTTGTATAACCAACTTTTGATATGGCCATTCCTGATACTATTATTGGGGTAGAATTATTGTTAACTGTTAAATCCATTTGATAAATTGACATATTATCTTTGCCATATGCTAATCTATTTACAGGATTATATAAATTATTAGATTCAATAAAGGCATAATCATAGTTTTGGTTGTTTTTATATTGAATCAGTCTTATTATTCCGGTTGTTATTGAGGAGTTTAATCCTTCCCAATAAGCACAATGTCCAGCAGTCAAATAACCTCTTTTTCCATTATACATCATTCTAAAGCCCATAGAGCATGACTTAGTTGAAGTTATAGCTATTTTTTGACCAGGCTTTAAGTCACTAACTGCAGTTGTTTGTTTCATTGTTCCTAATTTAAATGATATTAAATCAGAATACATATTACTTTCATTTTTCACATTTAATTCATTTCTGTCTTTTATTATCTCATTAGTGACTGCTTTTTGTTTAGCTATGCTATTGTCAAGAAGTTCAACAACAATATTATTGTTCTTTACATCGATATATGAAGATGCAATATTATTGTTAATGCTGTTATTACTATTCTTTTCAATTAATTCTTTTACAGTTGCTAAGTTTTTATATGAATTTTTTACTTTTTCTACAATAATTGCTTCATCCATTGAAATTATTTCTTTATAAATCTTATAATCTACGCTTGATTCATCTGGTATATTCTTTTCTATTATTTGAACAATTAAGTTCTTAGAATCATCACTTATGTATAATCCTCCAAAATATGAAGGATAGTTTTCTCCATACTCACTTTTAAATAATTCATCAATTTTTACAGCTACTTCATACTGTTTTTTGTTGTTTTTTAGTTCCTCCTCGTAATTTACTCCATATGCATCAATTAAAGATTCTTTTAAAGTGTCAAATCCACTATTATATTTAATAGTAGAAGCATTAGCCTCAATCAATAGTGATAAAAAGGCAAATGTTGCAACCCCCAATACTTTAAGTATTTTCTTTTTCATAACTTTATCCCTTCTATAATTTTTATGTTAAATTCAATGTTATGCCATCCATGGCATCATAATAATTTGATATTGACTCATCAAAATCAAATACTCTACCATATCCGCTACGTGATAATTTATATTTCTTACTATTGGCAAGAGATATACTTTTTCTTGCGTGTTGGTAACTTACGTTTATACTTCCACTCCTTTTTACTGTAAATTGTTGAACAGCCTTCATACTATCTTTTGTATTAGGCAGTTTTATAGAAGCAGAGATACCATTGGAATGGTAGATAGTATATGATGGTGAAACATAATTATTACCAGCCAGCATATATGTACTTGGACCCTCTACGAGCGTGTATTATCAAAATATGCTCCTATGAGATCATAACTTTTTACAGCTGGTATGACTTTCCAAATTAATGTTGTAACAACAAAGCAATCGTCAGCACATGAAGATGACAGTTTTAATTGTTTCATTTTTGTTTCATATTCTAGACTTCTTGAATTTGAATAATCGTCTAAAGTTATCGTTTTGATTTCTCCTTTCATAATATTTGATGCTAGGAACTTTTCATAATCATTATAAGTCATATAATCTTGGTAACCATCAAAGTAAAAATCAGATATGAATTTGTATTCCTTTTCTGTAAAACTTACTCCATTTTTATTGGTATAAAAATTTGATTCTGCAGCACTTACATCTCCTACAAGTAAAGAAGTAGTTAGCAAACAAAATAGCAACATATATTTCATAGCTTAACCTCCTTTCTGTAATTTTAATTTATCATAGAAATTTAAAGATAAGGTAGTGATTTATAATCACATACGCTATTAAAATATAAAAAAATCGGACCATATAAGTCCAATTTTAATTTATTAACTCTAAAATTTCTAAAAACTTTTTATATTCTACTTCATAATCATCACAGCTTCCAACAATACAATTATTATCATTAATGCTGTAAGAGTAGACGAGTTTGTTAGAACTTTCTTTATTGAAATAAACGCTATCAAAATTATCATAAATAAGTTTTTCTTTTTTTTCATTTAAATTATATACCATGTAGATTTGTGTATCAAAAACATGAATATCATATTCTTTTTTGTTATAACTAACCAAGAAAGATTTCTCAGAATTATTTTGAATAATGTTCTCAAAAATATTTTTGTCTTCTGTTTTTTCTTTTGCTATCTCATTTGTATTTTTTATTTTATATTTTATAAAAAATAATTTAGAATTAACATAGTCCTTCTTTAGTTTTAATTTTATATTTTCCTCTGAATCGTTATTGTATATAACATTTATATATAAATTGTCTTTTAAAGAATTAAACTTGCTAAATTCAAAATATTCCTGTTCCTCATAAAAGTCATTTATAGAAATTGTTGAAATATCGTTTAATTTTAAAATATCAGTTTGTTCTCCATTTAATTGATAATATAATTGGGCTGATTGGACTTTTATTTTATCATTTAATATTTCAGGTTCTAGTCTTAAATATATTTTATCTCTGGTTTTTATTAATAATCCATTCTTTATAGTAATATTATGACAATCATCCGCAGTAATAGTATAAATGTTCACAGAACTATAAAAAGTTATAAAAAAGTAAGTAAAAAATAAAAATATAAGTGAGATTATAAAGAAAAAGCAAACTTTTACTTTTTTCTTTAACAAATTGTTTTGGTCGTATAATTTATATTTTGCTTTTTCAATTTGATCAATATTATCTTTACTTTTTCGTGTTCCAACTAACATTTCGTCAGAAGAAACATTGAAAAAATTACATAAACTTTTCAAATTTGTCGAAGTTAATGATATTTTCCCACTTTCCCATTTAGTAACTAATGTTCTTGAGACAAAAAGTTCATCTGCCAACTGTTGTTGACTCAAACTTTTTCCCTCTCGTAGTTCTTTTATAAACACTCCAACTTTTTTATCATCCATAGTTCTGTCACCAATGATTATTATACACTAACAATGATTGTTATTAAATAGGTATAAATAATTTAGTATACAAATATCTTATTTCAGATTCTCTCTTCTATCAAACAATATCACAAATAGGTAATATCCCGGAACTGCAATGTTTATTTTATTCTATTAGGAACTCGTGGAGTTACACTATGTTGTTTCTTTCTTCTAGTAATAAATCCTGCATTTAATCTAGATTTATCTGCAGCGTGTAAAGCCTGTGCCTCACGCATCTTATCTTCTGCATACCAACGAAGAAATTCATTTCCAATGTTATCTATTGCTTTATAAGCTAAATCCATTGTAGAAGCATTATCAAAGTCTAGTTCTAATAAAAGCATATCTACATATTCTCTTTCCTCTGGTGTAATTTTAATAGTAAAAGCCTTGGAATCTACATAAGCATAAATTTCATCTATTTGCTCAGCCATTTTTGGACAAACATAATATGTTTCTCTCCAAAATGACAAAAGATGTTCTAAGTTTCTTAAAAGATCTGTATCTTTTTTTATTTGGAGCAGAATTTGAAGCTCATAACTAGTTAAATCTCCAGCCCTCTTCTCTGTAAGCGCATCAAGATGCCAACCATCTGGAATATATTCTAACCATTTTCTTGCTTGATTAAATTTTGATTCATCAATTGATATTTGAATTTTCACTATAAATCCTCCTAGTAGCTAATTTTTGTAAGTTCATATAACAATTATACTAATTGCAAGCGCAACATTCAGGATTTCGCAATTAGTATTTTCCGAAAATATATGGGAATTATAATTTTCCATAATTAGAGCATTTTTTAGTTGCGCCATAGTTTAAGCATATAACTTTTGCCTTAATGGCAAATAAAAGTCATATATTTTATATTTACTTAAATATTCTGTGAATTATTTTTCCAAATTTGTTATCATATTTTAAATGTTCTTTCTTTTTGAAGTCATCAAATACCTCATCGAGATAATCTTTATTACTTGAAGAAGAAAAAATTTTATTTAAAATACTTTTAGATGAGTTACTTAACTTTAAATATCTTCTCATAAATAAGTGAATTATAGGATTCATGTAAAAATCCATATTTTGAAATTGCATAATTAACTGTATCTATAAATAAGGGGGTATTATCTTTATCAATCATGATATTATTTGGATTAAAATCACCAATAAAGATATTATTTTTATGCAGTTCTTTCATTGTTTCTTGCGCTTGCTTAAAATATTCAATAAACTCATCATTGTTTTTACATTCAATCAAATTAAAAAAAGATTTATATTTATTAAATTCAATCAACTTCATTGAGTACCCTATTATCTCATCTTTGGTATTAATAACTATTTGTGCAGGGAATATAACATTTTTCACTTTTGGTTTTATAGTTACTAAATATTTTATTCTCTCAATTATATTAGAAAAATCTATTTCTTCTTTTTTAAGATATTTTGATTGCTAAGTTGTCATTGTACTTATAAACAATTCCTTCTCTTCCACTGCCCAATTCGACATATAAATTTCCTAACCCTTTTTCATCTATTACTATACAATTGTTGTTTATTAATTCATTATCCATTTTTTACCATCTCCTACAACGATTTAAACAGCATTTTAAATACCCTTTTATTTTTGTATGATATTTCCATTTCCCATTATATGATTTCTTATTCTCACATAATCCGTTGCAAATATTTCTCCATCACCATCGACATCAGCTGCTAACATAGCCTCGGCATCTAAGTTAGTTTTGCCCATAATATAATTTCTTATTTTTACATAGTCTGTTGGATATATTTCCCCATCTTTGTCAACATCTCCTCTTATTATAATGGTATAGTCATAAGAATCTTTATCTATTATAATTCCATACTTCATACCAGTGGTTAAAATTCCCGAATTTATACTTGTGTTATTTTTATTAAAGTATTTTAACTGAACACCACTAAATGATAATATTTTAGACCTTATTTTTGATATGTCAGTATGTGGAGAAAAACCAAATACGAAACCATTCTTTTTTTCTACACCAAGACTTTTTAATATTTCAGATTCTGAAATATTTTCAGTTTGTTTTTTTACTATTATATTAATACTTGCAACACACCCATTAATAGATGTAGCAGTTATTGTTGACACTCCTTGTTTTAGAGTTTTAATAACGCCGTTATTAACGGTTGCTACACTTGTATTAGAAGATATCCAAGTTATCTTTTTATCCATTGTAGTATTTGTTGGAAATATACTAACATTAAGTGAGTAGTTTTCTCCTTCATATAATTCTATATTATCTACGTTAAAACTTATTTTTTCAATTGGAATAATTGGTTCATTTACAACAAGTGTGATTTTTTCAGTTATGCCATTTACTGAAGATACTGCTACACTTGTTCTACCAGCTTTTTTACCAACAATTACACCATTTTGAACACTTGCAATTTCTTCTTTTTCAATTTTCCATGTAAGATTTTTATCCATAGTTGTATTATCAGGCAATACTTTAGCTTTCAAAGTTTTAGATTCACCTTTTTTAAGAGTTATTTCTCTTGTTTCTAAATCAATTGACTTTATACTAACTATTTCAGACAAACCAATAGAAAGGTTTTTTTCACCTAGTATATCCAAATTGTGAAGATGATGTATTCCCCCAACTGCCGGATATTTTTTCTGTTCACTATTTTTGTATTCATAATACACATTATCAGGTATATTATAAACTCCTTCACTTATTGATTGTGATCCAATAACCATACCTACATTACTATCTCCTGAAACTAGACCACTAAATAATGAGTTTTTTATGGAGATATTTTGGTTTAGACCAATCAAACCACCAACTCCAGTTGTTGATGAAACACTTGCGGATACTTTGCAATCAAAAATTGAAACTGAACTATATGCAGTTCCAAGTAATCCACCTGTTTCTTGTAACCACAAACCTTTTTTATTATTAATTTTTCCACCTAATATCTCGACATTTTTGATAACAGTATCTTCTGCTACATTTGCAAGGCCTCCTAAATATGAACCAGAGCCAGGCAAAACATTAATTGAATCAACTATGAGATTCTCAATAACCGTTGATTTATTCATCTCTCCAAGAAAATTAAATACACCATACCCACTTGACGTTATATTTTTTAATTTTTTACCATTTCCATCAAAATAACCAGTAAAATCTATGGATGGATAATTAGTGATATTAGAAAAGTCTAAATCGTTCATCAATTTAAAATAATTATTAGATTTAGCTAAACTTGAATTCATATAATATAAGTAATCCTCAACATTAGAAATCAAATACGGATTTTCTTTTGTTCCATCACCAATAGTATTTGGAAATATAACATCAAAAGTCAAAGAGTCTGAATCTTGTCCAATTACATTAATTATAATTCTTGAATTACTTCCATCAGAATAATGAATATTTAAATTGTTGAAGGCTGATGTTTTTTCATCAGTTCCTAAACTAGGTCTTTTAGTATTTAAGGTCGCTTTCGTTAAATCACCTAAACCTTCTCCTAACACGGTTTCATTTGGTCTAAATATGTACACTTTTTTGCTTATATCGTTAGTCTTCTCATTTATTCTATAAACTATTATACCTGATGCATCAACAGATGATGTGGGGTAAGTATCTTTCTTATCGTGATATTCAATTATAAAATATTCATCTTTATTTGCTCCAATTACCTTAACAGCTCTTTTTTCATTTGGATCTACAAACATAGGCTTACTCAAAGTAATATTTTTTGTTGTCGAATTTATCTCTTCTAATTTTGAATGCCAATAAAAGCCATTAAAATCTGTTGTAAAATAAGTTAAAAAACTAGGCGGATTAGCTGCCGAATAATTTCCCATTATATCAAAGAATCCAATAGGCTTAGAATTAGAACGATCTGTAGTGTATAAATCTTGGTAGCCAAGAGTGTGAGCAAATTCATGCATTAATGTACCATACGTGCCAGATGATGTTGAAAATAAATTATATTTTTGCTTATAATCCTTTGCGTTTAATAGGTTATAGGAAAATAATCTTTTATCAAATAATTTTGTGTTTACAGAATCCGTACTGCTTTTATGAGCCCACAACATTGAAGATCTAATTAGTATAGTCTCTTCTGGAACTTCTACAATGAAAGAAATAGCATCTATTTTACCATCTTTATCTGTATCAAATATAGATGCATCTTCATATGTATCTTCAATTTGCTTTTTACAAAAAGCTAAAGCATTTTCAATTAATTCATATTCGCGAGCACGTTTTTCATCATCTGTTTTATATCCAAGTATATTAGAAGATGCATCATATGATAAATAATAATTTAGGGGATGCTTATCAACATATGATTTTACAACACCATTCTCTTTTGGAAATATATCTGTATCAATAAGTAATTTGCCATATGATTCATTTTCCCAGTACTTTTTAAATGATGGGACACTTAAAACTCTTTCTCCTGCGTCATCTTTAAACTGCATTGGAATATTTTTTTCACTATTATAAAAATTATACGCATTTTTAACACTTTCTTCATCATCAAGATGAGAACTTGATAAAGAATAACTATCGCTAAATTCTATAAATATTGCGAGATTTTTAATTTTACTCACATTCAGAGCAAGTAAAGAACTATCATTGTTATTTAGATAAATTTCATAATTTGTAAAATCTTGGCTTGCTGAAATTGCTAATAGAAATAAAATTGTAAATGTTATTTTTAAGACATTCTTCATAACCTATTTCCTCCATAGTTTAACATAAACAAAAATAAGTAATCCAATTATAAAGAAAATAAAACCCAGCCCCGTAATATACCAGTTAAAATTGTCTATAGTTTTCTCTTTTTCATTATTACAAGTAAATAAACTTTCTTCGTATAATTGCATTGATCCTTCGGTAGTCTCGTATATATAAAAAACAAATTCTCCTTCACTATTTAAAGTCTTAATTTTATAGTAACGATCAGCTAATTTCTCACCCATAACAGTTTTATTTCCTACAGTAATAGCAGTTGTATTATCGATGCTATTATCAACAAAAAAATACCTATTACCAATATTTATTAACTTAACTTCATTAATGAATTTAGATTCTTTATTATCATAGACGTAATAATTGTCGTCATCAGATTTTACTAAATAGTTATCTTTTATCTTAAAAGCTGGATAAGATGTATTATCTATTTTTATATCTGTAATTAACATATCATTTGTTTCTAAAGATGAATCTAGTTCATTTTTTGATAAATGTATTTCCTTATTATTATAAGTTAATATACTTTTTTTACTTTCATCTTTTAAAGATGAAGTAGATTCAGTTACTTCATTCCCATTCTTTGTAGTTGTCATTTTTGTTGTTGTTTTAATATTTGAACTAGTCTTAACAGTGTTGACTTCCATCTTCTTTGTTGTTGATGTCGTAGTAGCTTTCTTTGTTGTAGTGTTTGTTTTAGCAGTTGTTGTTTCTGTTTCTTTTATTTCAAGATTTAATACTTTAACTCCAGGAGAGTAAATATTTCCATCACTATCACTAAAACCTCTTTGTGGAGTTACAGTTACCTTCACTGTCCCTTTATTTCCGGCGCGACATGTAATTGACTGGGTCTTTTCCTCATACCATAAAGATGATACCGAGCAAGTACCATTTTCAACTTTTATATCAACTCTACCAACAGAACTTCCGCTTAATGTTATATTAAATGTTGAGTTTCTTCCTATTTGGTTGTTGGGTGTAGATACACTAAAAGAACCTGATGCATAAACATCACAAGTTAAAATAAATAATATAAATACTAAAAAACTCAAAAATTTTTTCAAATTAAATACCTCTAAATTTGGTTAGAGTATATCATATTAAAATAGTCTAGTAAATAAAAATTTTTATTTAATTATAATTCTATAATTTTATCCACAAATTCTAGAGCAGTTGGATCGTTTTCTGCTATAAGAACTGTATTATTATTTTTTACTAATTTATCAAACATTAACATGACTTGGCTTATGTTTTCTGCTCCTAAACCTCTTACGGGATTATCAAAAATATATATACTTCTATCGCCTAGCTTTTTACAAAGTAGTTTTGCTAACTTTATTCTTTGGCATTCGCCACCAGAGAGAGAATAAGAACTTTGGTTTAATTTTAAATAGTCAAGACCAATGTCTTTTAAATGAATTAATCTTCTTATAATTAGACTGTTGTCTTTATATATTTCCATTGCTTCATTAACTGTAATATCCATGTCTTTATCTTTAAAAAACTTACTTATACCATAGTAGGTTGCAACAGTGGATTTAGAATTCTTAGTTACAGGGGACGCATCTATAATATGTGGTCTTCTTATGTATTGTTTATTTTTAACTTCAACTAGATTTTTTCTTCTTTCACTTGCACCAACTGATTTATCTAGTGCTTTAAATACTGAATCAAGGTAAGTACTTTTACCACTTTTACTTGGACCAGACACTGATGTTACAGAGTTTAAAGTAAGCTCTACAGCATAATCTTTAATCCCATTAAATTCACTGTAGCGTGCACTCACCTTTTTATTAGAAATATTTCTTTCTCTTTTTACTTCGATTTTTGGTAGTTTTTCTAGATAATCTTTTCCACTCATCATATTAAGTAAAACTCCGCCTTCTGGACCTGATTTTGGTCCAAATTCTAAAATTACATCAGCATACTCAAAGATTTCTTTTCTATGTTCTACTACTACAACAGCATTGTTAACAGCTAAATCCTTTATAATTTTAGAAAACTCAAGTGCTTCCTTATGTGTTGTTCCTGCTAAGGGTTCATCAATCACAATAAGAGAATCTTTGTTGTTTAATAATTTTTGAATGCTATCCAGTTTTTCACTTGTATTTGATAACCTTTGAGAAATTGAATTAACAAATTTTGGATAGTTTTTAATTTCACATTCTTCACGTTTTATTAATGTATCAAATGCAAATGAACTTTTTCCTGAACCACTGGGACCAACACAAATGGTAAGTTTGTTTAATTCTATTTCAACATTTATATTTTTTAAATTATTGGCATGTGCATTTGTTATTATTATATTTTCCATGATTATTTTCCCTTCATTTAAATTATAGCATAACTATTATTATTTTTTTAAACATTATTTTTGATTTAAATAGAAGTGCAGCATATTAAAATATTGATTCTTTTATTAATTAAGAATATTCAAGACAATCAAAACCACTAGTATAACTAGTGGTTTGCACTCCGCCTATAAGGCTTGACACTGGCAAGCGCTACGTAGCGCACAATTTGCCGCCTCATGCACTACTTTGACAATTACTACTAAAGTAGTGCTTTTTTTTATAGCTTTTTATTACGTTTACCCGTAAACGGGTCTATTAATTCTTTGAAAGATAACTGTTCTGATATTTTATCTTCACTTAACTGATTCCTTATATATTCCTCTATTGCTATCTTGTTCTTTCCTACTGTATCAACAAAATATCCTCTACACCAAAAACTTCTTTGTCCATATTTGTACTTTAGATTTGCATGTCTATCAAATATAATCAGACTACTTTTCCCCTTAAAATACCCCATTATTTCTGCTACTGAGTATTTTGGTGGTATGCTTATCAACATATGAATATGATTTGGGCATGCTTCTGCCTCTAGTATTTCTACTCCCTTTCTGGCACATAACATTCTCATTATCTCTCCTATTTCCTTTTTTAATTTTCCATATATCATCAATCGCCTATATTTTGGTGCAAATACGATATGATACTTACAATTCCACTTAGAATGTGCTAAACTATTCTTGTCCACTTGGACACCTTCCTTTCTGAATTTTGTCAAGCCGACTTTATTCTATCAAAGGAAGTTTTATTTTTATACTCAAAACTAAAAGTTTTTTGGAACCCCCAGTACAAACTGGGGGTTTTCGTTTCACAATAAAAATGAGGCAACACGCCTCATTTTCTTATTTTAATTGATATCTTTTTTCAACATTATCTATTCTATCTTGATAGACTTGAGTTGTTTTTCCATCTTGAATAGTTAATCCGTAATAAGCAAGATATTCTGGTATCGAAACATTACCACTTATCATACTCCTATACTTATTTAAAAAAGATGCTTTATCTTCTAAATAGGCACTTATTAAACTTGAACTATAAATATCTGAAATAAGAAAACTAAAATCACTGTGTTCTTTATGTTCAAGTACATTTCTTCTATGATGTTTAGGTAAAAGATCTGCTATAAATCTACCACTACCTTTTGCATAACTAGAGTCATTATAAATATAATATTCTTCATAATCATCAATTAAGCTTTTTTGTTTAAGTATATGACTTAATTCATATATTGCCATATACGCAGCGATTGTTCCGGGAAGTCTTTTATAATGAATATTAGATATAGTGTTTGAAAAGTTTTCATATAATGGTTTTAATAATACGATTATTTCACTGTTAACGGCTTGAGATAATTGAATAGGATTATGTTTTTTGGAAATGATAAATTCACTTGCCATACTTTCCCCAGCTATATCTTTATATACAGTTTTAACATCAGTCTTGGGAAAATATGGCTTTGCTGAAATAAAATGTTTAGCTATTTGAATGTCTTCTTCGTACTTTTTACCTAAAATAATTCTTAAAACTGTTTCATAGTATTCTTTGAAATCTTCTAAGTTCATTGATTTATGTATAGCATCCTCAGGATCCTCAATATTTAATCCTTGAAGTCTTTTTATTACTTTCTCATAATTTCTTTTTCCTTTACTTGTAGAAAATTCTCTAAACTCATTATCATAGTGAAGATTTCTAACTTCATCTAAATATAAATCTACTTCACTTAATAAGTCAGTAACCATATCAAATAAATCTTTTTCAGTTGGCATATGCAAACCCTCCTTTATTTTATTATAAAGTCTTTACTTAGTAACCTTTTTAAAATGGTTACTTCTTCCATTGTGGCTTTTGTTGTTATTTTTTGCCTGTGTGGTAAATGGGGACCATGAAAATCACTTCCTGCGCTAACAAGTAATGAGTGATCGCGCGCAAAGTCCATATAAACTTTTTCATGTTCTGCACTTATTGATGGGTGCACACACTCAAGTGCATCAATATCATAGTTTTCTACAAGTTGATTCAAGAATGATATTTTATCCTTAATACGTTTATATTCATCTATATGAGCAAGAGACACAACAGATTTACATCTTGATGCTGCATCAAGTACCTCTTCTAACTTAGGGAAAGCCTTTTTATTATCAATAAAGAACATACTTTCGGGATTTTGAAACTCACTTCTATAAAAGTGTAAATGATCTGTAAGTATCTTTTCATCTATAATATTTTTGTTGTAGTCCATGCAAGCTTGAATAGCCTCTTGAAATTTCATATTGCAGTAGTAGCTATTTCCAAGTTCTCTTGTTGGTTCAATGTATTTAAGGCCCATTTGCTCTGCCCTTTTTAAAAGTTCTTGATAGGCAGTGTGATGAAACTTCCAAAAATTTCTTCTTGTTTCATCAACATAATCCTTAAATTCATAAACATTTGATATGTATACTAGTACTTCTATTATATAGTCTCCCACCAATGCTTGAATTTCTGTTCCCGGAATCATTATGCCGTTATAATATTTTTGATAATTGTTTTCAATATATTCAACTATTCCATCAACACTGTTATGATCTGATATTGATGCATATAATACGTTATATTTATTTAACATATCTATTAATTCTCTAACAGTATAATCTCCATCAGAGTATTTTGAATGCATATGTAAATCTATCATGTTAACCACTTATTTTCTTTCTTTATAATTTAAACTGAATACTTCAGTTTTACATCCTTCTTCAACTGTACAGTATTCCATCTCTATTTTTATAATGTCTTTAAAATTATCTTTAGTAGTCAAATCAAATGCTGATTTGTTCTTTTTGGAGTTTTTGGCAATTACTTCTTCAAAATTATACTCTTCAATTGGTTCCTTTATTGTTTTTAAGCCTTTTTTCACTGTTACTTTTTTCCAAACATTACCCATAAAAGAAATTGTTAGTTTCTCTGATAATAATCCTTCAATAATAGAAGTTCTTTCAAAGTCGGATATAACAATTTTTTTATCATATTTGCTTTCAAAAGCATTAGTGTCAAAAAATACTTTTCCCGTATTAAAACTATAGTTATTACTGTCACCTGTAAACTCATAAGTGTACTCACTAAATTCGCCTAAGTCTTCCTTTTCATGCTCTTTTGCATATTGTTTAATTGTAACAATACTTAAAATAACTATTAAAACTAAAACTATAAATATACTTAAAATTGGTTTAATATGTTTTTTCATGGATTTACTCCTCCAAACTTATTACCTAATAGTATACTATAACAGGCTCTTTTGAACAAGATTCTTTTTTCAAAAAAAATAGACAAATGAGTCATTGTCTATTTAATTTCTATAACTATTTCCTCTTTATCATCATTATATACATCTAAATTATAGGATAATATATTCGTATCATAATTATAATAGTATTTCTCTTCATAACGAGATACTTCTGTAATAAAGCTGTTTTGATTAATTGATTTATCTTTGTTTAAAATTTTATTATATCTAAATAAATTATGATAGTTATCTAATAATGTTTTTTCTTTTAACACTTGATTAAAATTATTAACCTTTTCAAGTAGATCATTTTCTTCAGTGGATTTAGATGTACTGGTATAAACATCACTTATTTCATTGTTTTCTATAATAGCTGTATAAGTTTTATTTGTTTCAATTTCAGAATTTATTACATATGTAAGTATAATAATAGCAGACTTTTTTTCTTCATCAATATCTTTGTAGCTAATTTTATAGTTAGCACTTTCAAAAGAATGATCTTCCCTGTACATTTTTTCTTTTAATTCCTCTAGTTTTTTGTCAATAAAACTTTTGTTATCAACAAAAGCATAACTTTTATCAAGAATTGTATCTTTGTTTAAGATATTTTTATAATATAAAGTTGATGTTGTTATTAGGGCTAGTAAAACAACAGTAGTTATTGTTAATTTTCTTTTTTTTAACATATAATCACATCCATTTATAATTTACTATTATACATTAGATAGTGTAAAAAGTATATTATAAATTTCTTAATTTTAGAATATAGTTAATAGGAGGTCACTTATGTATGAAAACAATAAACCCTATCCTGAAGTTTTAGTTGAAAGAAGAAACCCTTATTATGCAAAACTCTTACTAATTGATTATGCTAGTAATTGTAGTGAGGACACAGCTATTCATGAATACTTTTATCAATCTCTTATGGTTGATGATAAAGAATTATCGGAAACTCTTATGCAAATTTCTAAAGTTGAGATGCATCATTTAAGATTGCTTGGTAAAGCTATTTCCCTTCTTGGTATAAAACCTGTATTTGGTGTACTTGGAAATAATACTTTAACTCCATGGACATCTAAGTATGTAAATTACTCTGTTAAAGTAGAAGATATGCTTAAAATAGACATAAAACAAGAAAAGACCGCGATTGATACTTATCAAAAACATATAAAAGAGATAGATGATAGATATATTAAAGCCTTGCTTGAAAGAATTGTTGAAGATGAAATAATACACTTAAAAACACTTTATACTTATTTAAAAAAACTAAAAGTAGTTAATGCTTAACTACTCTTTTTTTTAATTTTAATGATAGGTAAAATAGTAATAATAAACCAAATATAAATAAACTAAAAATATACCAGTACTCTTTTAAAATTTTAATTACATCAGGTTTTATTTTTTCATTTAAATAAACATCTTCTTCATTTAATAAAACATCACTGTAGTAATATTTTATACTACCTATTTTTCCTTTTGTGTTAAAGGATAATTCTTCTAAACCATCATATACTACTTTAAAGTTATCTTTATTATAATCAGTTGGTAAATACTTTGTTATTGTAATTGATGAAGTTATATTATATGAATCAGTTTTAGATAGAATTACAGGTATTTCTTTTATTAAATCACGTTCTTTTATGAGTTCGGTTTCTTTATAGTTGTTATCTAAAAACGATATTAGTGTAAGTGCATCTTTTACATTATATGCTTCTTTTATTATAGGAGAAGCGCCTAATGTAATAATTATTACTTCATGCCCATTTATATTTATAAGTGCTGATATACATAATCCCGCTTTTGATGTATAGCCAGTTTTACTTCCAAGTATTCTATCTGTGTTTAAATTCAAATTTTTGGAATAACCTACTACTGTTGATCTAACAACTTTTTCATTTGTTAAAGTATACTCTTTTGTAGAGTATATACGTCTAAACAAGGGATTATTTAAAGCATACTTTAATATTTTTAAAATATCTCTTGCTGTACTTTGATGTCCTTCTTCATCTAGGCCTGTTACATTTTTGAACGTGCTGTTTGTCGCTCCAATATCTTTAGCAAGAGAGTTCATATCAGATACAAACGAAGTAACGCTGCCTGATGTGGAGATTGCAAGAGCTTGTGTTGCATCAGCTCCACTAGGTAAAATGGAAGCATGAAGCAAATCTTCAATAGTTAAAATATCTCCTACTTTTAAACCAGCAAGTGATGCATCCCATGGAAGACCTGCAAAGACTGCATCAGTAATTTCTACCCTCTTATTTATATCTTGATTCTTTTCAATTGCTGTAATAGTTGTCATTATTTTTGTAAGTGATGCAATACTTGCAACTTCTTCACTTTTTTTCTCAAGTAAAACTAAATCATCAGTTAAATCATACACGAGTACTTTATCAGAGTATAAACCATCTGGTAGTGATAGTGCATATGCACTAATTGGGAATAGTAGTATGATAGTTAGCAAAATTTTTTTCATAATTTTCCCCTTTAATCTGTTTAAAATTTTTTTAACATTTTATCCATTTTACGGTATCTTATCTTATTTATAATCGCGTTTGCGATAACTAGAAGAAGTATTATTACAACACCTATGATTGCATAACTTATTATTTTTTTATTAATTTTATCTCTTTTTTCTTTATCTTCTTTTATTTCATCTTTTTCAAGTTCACTTGTTTCTTGAGTTTTTTGGGTAGTTAATGTAGCCTCTTCTGTTATAGTTTCAGTTACTTTAGTTGTATTCTTTTTAGTAGTAACTATAGGTCGTGGCTTAGTTGTATCAATTGTTGCAATTTTTTCTGTAGGAGCTTCAATCTCATGCGATGCCTTAGTAATATTTATATTTACCCCATTTGGAGGACTAGTAAACTCAAGTTCAAAAAGATTTTCTTCATCGTAATAATTTCCTCCTTGTGCGCTTATACTGCCAATATTAAAATTTGTTGTGCCTACTCCCTTAGCAAATACTTTTAATTTTGTTTTGAAGGTATTACAAAACACATTGTTAGTACAGTCCTGTTTCATTATTACCTTATCCATATCAATCATGGAGTAAACGACAGGTACCCCTCCTATTTTTCCATACATAGTATTATAGTTTTCAGCACTAGCACTTTCGATAGTTAACATAGAATTATCACTTTTTACTTCAAAGGAAATTATAGTTACCATATCTCCAGTTGCCACACCTAGTCCTTCATAATTTATAGTTACTTCAATTTCAAATTCTTCACCCTGTAAAACTGTATCCTTTGCGTTAATACTTGAGCTAACTATCTTGCTAGCGTTAACACAATTTGGAATTAATAGTATAACTAAGGCTATTAAAATAAACAACTTCTTCATTATTACCTCACACATTTTCTTACATTAACTATAGCATATATGGCTAAATTAATAAATAAAAAGAGATGTAATAATTACATCTTCTTTCTTCTCTTAGGTCCTTCACTTTCTCCTGGAAAATTAGCTTCTTTAATTTTGCATTTATTTATAAATTCCTCATAGTCTTTATCAGGTTCACACTTCATAATTTCTTCAACATATGAACTAAAAGGAATACATTCGTTAACGAAATTCTTTGCACCAGGTAAGTGACTATCTATTACTGAAATAACATGGTCATATAAATTTTTTACTCTTGATGTACTAGCATATTTAAGTGATAAATCTCGTGCACTTTCGGTATCTTTTACTTTGAAACTATTATCAACAATTCCTAATTTATTTCTATTAGAATTAGAACTATACATATGAATATAGTTATCATCTACTTTGCTGATATTCACTTCAAATCCTTCCCCGTTATATTCTTCAGAAACTAAAAGAATTGTTGGAACTCCACTTTCTTTTGTTGGGTCTGTATAAGAAAAACGTCTTATTGTATTATCTTTAGCATCTTCGTCATATTCTGCTTCAGTTTCAACAAATACTTGGTTTTTACTGGCACTAAATACACAATGTTTTTGTTTTTCTTTAGGATTAACATAATCTATTTCCATTCCATAAGCTTTTTTAGGTTCAGTATCGCTATTTCCAAAGGCAATACTAAAGTATTCACCATCAGTTTTCTCTTTATTTATTGTGTTGACTCTTATTCTATCGTAAATAAGAAGCTCATCATCTATAAAACCATCAAGTCTTATAGAATAAGAAACATAAAAATCACCTATTTCAGCTAATATCTCTACTAAATTATGCTTTATTTTTATATTAGCTTCTAAAATAATATCTTCATCTAATTTATGAAAAAATACTGCATCATTATCAAATTCAATTTTATAGCCTAATAATTCTAATATTCTTTGCGTTTCATCTGTCGAATGCTCAATTGCTGCTTCAACTATTTCTTTTCTACTCAATTTACGCTTTTTCTCTTTTTCTAGTATATTTTTAAAACATCTAAAGTTTTCTTTTGGTTCTCCAACGACTTTATTTACTCTTTTTTTACTTGCTTTATAATAAGGAATGTTATCTTTTACTTCACTTTGAGTTAAATAACCACAAGCTATTCCTAGAGTTACTAAAAGTTCAACTTGTTCTTGCGTTATTGCCCATCTATATCCGTCTTTCGTTACAGCTAACTCAAGAAACGAACGTGGTTTAGTAAGAGATGGTAACTTATCAATAAATTCTTTTATTTTATCTTTATGTTTATTTAATTTTTTTGCAGAGAAAATTATTTCACTGTCTAACCCTTTTGCTTTTACAAAATTACTTGTAGGTACACCATCTACAATTTCATCATCCTTAAATAGTGAATCCTCAAGTATTCTTTCCAATTCCATAAAGTCAATAGAGTCATCAGTTTGAGGTTTAAAAAACTCCGTAAGATCAATTACTTGGACGTCTTCAGTTTTTCCTAGTATACTTACAAGTTCACTAATAAAATCTTCACCAGACATTAAATTTTCTTCAGGATTATTATAACTTTCAACTATTTCCCCGATAAATTCATTAGTTACCTTTAACATTTGTGTTGGTTTTAATTTTTTCCACTTAGCAATAGACTCTTCTATTTTTTCAGTATCCCCTCTTATACCATCAAGTACGGGTGTTGCACCATCACCATTATTGTATAAAATAACAGCTGTATTTAAAACACTTCTAGGATTTTTATCAACCATACTTTTAAATTTCTCCAATTCTTCTAAAGTGTATACTTTTTTTTGAAAATTATTAAACCAAAAATTTAATAACTCATTTAATTCTTCGTTAGAATATTCATTTATCTTTTTAACCTTCATTTTTTTCTCCCATTTATTCATTTTTTGTATGATATTATACCATGAATATTTATTTTGGCAAACTTATGTATATTATATAGGCAAATGTTGAAAACTAGTATTAGGTGAACTTTTATGTTTTATTATATAAACAATTTCTTTTTATTTTCAATTTCTGGCTTTTTCTTTGAAACAATTCTTTTTTCTATTTTAGGAATGCACAATCAAAGTGGCTTTTTACATCTATTTTGGACACCTTTCTATGGAACTGGTGTACTTATTACAATATTGTTAAGTAACTTTGTTAAACGCAAGAAAATAAGTAAGCATTTACAGGTGCTAATACTCATAATTGCTCTTTTTCTTGTATTATCAATCCTCGAATTAATTGGTGGATTACTTCTAGAAGGTTTATTTGGTTACTCTTTATGGTCTTATAAAGGAATTCCTTTGCATATAGGTAAATACATATCTGTTCCAACTTCTTTTGGTTGGGTATGCTTTTCGTTTCTTTATTTATTATTTATAAAAAAATATACTGACAAACTGGTTAATAAAATACCTAAATTTGTCAGTATTAGTTTATTAATAATCTTTATTGCTGATAATATAGTAACGATACTACAAACTTTAAAGTTTCGTGGTTTTATTTAAGTGTGTAGTTTTTTACAATATCTTCAATTTCATCAATATTTAAGTCAAGTCTTGAAAGAGGTTCAATATATTCACTTTTTATTCTGGCAACTTCTAGATAGTAAGCTACAGTTTCAATCTCTGATTCATAGTCTCTTATTTCACTTGGATCTATTTGAAGTAAAAATTCAATTAATAGTATACATAAACTCATAAATACTTCTTTTTCGAAGTTTTCATTATAGTGTGTTGTGTAAGCAGCGGAGCTACCATCAAGATCAATTATTCTTGTTTTAAGAGTAAAAGGATTTACAAGTATATGAGAATGCCCAACCTCTTCAATTGTTCCATCTCCTTTTGTTATAACAGCGTCTTTTGCAAACTTTGAATTGTGTATATCATATGGATAAATATTATTTTCAAGTAATTCTCTTACGGATATTAAAACTTCTTGTATTATAGCTTTTCTATATTCTAGAGGAAATCCTGTTAATTTATGAATGCCAATACCATGTTGTCTTTTAAGAAGACAGCCGGCAAATATGTTATCTATATATACTATATTTTTAGGTAACTCAGTTCGTGAAATACTCTTTTGTTTCTCAATCGCATAATATATTGAATCTTTTGATTGCATTTTCAAGTGTTCTTTATTTTCTTCATTATAAAAATAAGCAGTAATAGGAACTTCATTTTTATCGTTTCCACTACCCATACGATATATTTTAATATCATCGTCATTTTGTTTTTCTAAATCATCTAATATTTTAAATATTCTACTGTGGTAGACTTTTACTAAATAATTAAAATCATACTTACATATGGTTCCGTCTGTTCCATGACCTATTTCATGTTTTAACATTTTTAAAAATTCTTCATGCGTTATTTGAATTGGCGTAATTACCATGTTGTTTATTCCTTTCAAAAATTAATTCTTGCTTTATATGATAACACTTTTTAACTTTATTGTATATCTTTTTTGTAAACTTCTGACGAACTTACATAGCCTTCGCTAATTTTATAAGGAGCTTTTGCATCTTCTTCCACGCTTTCAATTCGAAATTCTTCATCACAAACTGATTTAATAACAGAATCTGCATTGCTTGTGCTGTAAATTTCCCCACTTACATAAACTATGTCGCCTACTTTATATTTTAAGACTGTATCTTCTAAATGATTTAATTTAGCATTTCTTATAATTTTAGGATAATCATAGAATGCAACATCTCCATCAACTCTTCCTCTTATACCATCTAATTCTTCGTATGAAGTTCTTTGCCACATTCCTGCTTGACCTTTATAAGTAAATTTGTCATTCCATTCAGCTACCCATTTATCAAATGAATCTAACTCCCCTGAGTCAAGATTATTTCTAAATGTATTAAGACTAGCATAAATACCTACATAATAACCATTTCTTTCCATTTCTTCACAATAATATTTTACAATTTCTACTAAATCGTCTTTTCTTAAACTTAATTGCCTTTTGGATTCGACGTCTAAAAATACTGGATACTCTAACTTTTTATCTTTAATTAATCTTAATGTATGCTCTACTTCACTTCTTGCTTCATCTAAGTTAGTTGCATAACTATAAAGATACACCCCAAAAGGAATATTTAGTTCTTTACACATAGTTGCATTTCTTTCAAAATAAATATCATCTTGGCGCCTTAAATCATTTCCATAACCACATCTAATTATAGCAAAATCAATATAAGGTTTTACTTTTGTCCAATCAATTTTTCTTTGATATGAGGAAACATCAATACCTCTTAACACTTTTATCACCTCCTATTTTATACTATTCTTTTAATATGTAATTGCTTAAACGCTTTAATTAAAAAAGAAGATAAAATTTATCTTCTTGGATTATATCTATTTTTTTCTCTTTTATTATGCTTATCTTTTTTAAATTCTTCAATACTTATTGAATAAATATTATTATATAAATATTTTATTTTGGAGAATTTCTCTAACATTAAAGCACCTGCGTTATCTGGATTCTTTCTTAATAGTTCTTTATATAGATTCTCATCCACTCTAAGAAGTACTGATGATATTAAAGAATTTTTATATATGTCTTCTGTTAATTCAGTACTCCTTGGAACTTGATTAAAATTAAGTAAATACTTTTTAAATCCTTGAATTTTCTCTGCTTCATTAAATATAACTTTATTTAATATAATATTATTCTTTTTAACTTCTACATTTCTTTTTATATATTCATCTTTTATTGAAACTTTTACTACTTTATCATACCAATCAATAATTTCTTCAGGGTGTTCTGTTGCATACCTAATTAATTTGGTATTATCAAGAATTAAATTACTAGAGGAGGCAACTAAAATATTATACATTTCTTTATCTAAAGGATTTGAAAAACTAACATTTTCAAATAGTCGCAAATAAAACTTTGAATCATCACTTTCAATTGTTGCTTTGCCCTCTAATATACACTTAAATATAAATGCTCCAACTAATGAAGAACGATGTTTAATTATGCTGTAATAATTTGCAATAAAATAAATTTTATAAATATCACTTTCACATGGTACGATATCATTATATAAAGATTCTTGCAAATTGGTTACGAAAATATTTTTTTTATATGATTTTATATTTTTATAGTCTGAATTAACTTTGTCTTTTTTTATAAGTTTATATATTATAAAACCGATACTGGCTAGAATAGCCAATAAAACTATAATTGTCATTAATATATTATCAAGTATTTCCTCAACATATACATGAAAAGGTGTTCTTGCCTTATATTCATCATAATACTCTTGAAAACTTTTATCATTTGTTAAGTAATTTTCAAATTCATAATCAGCAAGTGAAGCCATTATTTTTATTTTTGTTTTTCTTGCAATATTTGATGCAAAGACATGGATTTTGCCATTTTCAAACTCACAAGAAATGTTATTTCCTATTGCATATAAGGCCATGTTAGTCTCATTAAATTCAACTGGTCCAGAGATATAGGCATTTAAAATTCCAACATCTAGTAAATTATTTGCTGCAAGTAATTCCCAATTTATCGCGTATACATCTTTATACTTGGTAATTATGCCTTTTACTTTATACTCTAGTCTTAAAGTTGTATTTTTATTATTTGTATTAATTCTAATTATTTTTTTCTTTCCTGAGTCTTTATAATTATATATAAGGTTTCTATCTTTATTATATTTCTCTAAATATTGATAACTTGATCCTGAAAAGTCCGTTAAAGTAACATCAGTTATAATTACATCTTTGACATCATAAAAGTTTTTTTCGTAAGTATTATTGTTTCCTTCACTTATTTGCCAATCTTCAGTTATCTTGGCTATACCATCATCCCCTATATTAATATCTATATCCATTCTATTTATTTTAGATAAAGCTAAAACATTAGGTGAGAAAGCAAAAAAACTAATAATTATTAATAATATTTTTTTCTTCATATCAAACTCCTAATAAAGCATTTATAATATTTGTAAATGAAACACTATTCCAAAAAATTATTAACATGCTTAGTGCGAGAAAGGGCCCAAAAGGTATCATTCCATTTTTATTTTTTATTGTTGTATATATTGCATAGGGAAGCGCAATTATTGCTCCTAAAAAAATATATATTAAGCCTAGTTTAAAGCCAAGTAGCATTCCAGCTATAAAGGTAAGTTTCACATCCCCCCAGCCCAATGACTCTTGTTTAAAAGCGCTATCTCCAAGAAGTTTAACAATTAACATTATTGAGAATAGTAGTAGTCCGCTTAATACATGTCTTAAAGCAAATATAAGTCCACCTGATGAAAAGATTATAATAAGCGATAGTATTGCCCCAATAACTATAACTTCATCTAAAATAACCATATATTTACAGTCTGATATTATTGTAATCATTACAATAGATACTAAAACAATTGAAAGAATTGTATCGTATGAAAAGCCAAATAGTTTAAAACACATGCAATAAAGTATGGCTGTTGTGAATTCTACTAGGGGATACTGTATTGAAATTTTAGTTTTGCACTTTTTGCATTTTCCTTGCAAAAATATATAAGAAAAAACTGGTATTAATTCATACCAGTTTAATTCGTGGTTACAATTAACACAATGGGAGCGAGGAAATAATATTGATTCGTTTTTTGGTAGCCTTAGCCCAACGACATTGAAAAATGAGCCAAATACTAATCCAGTAATAAATAAACAAACATAAATTAGCTCCATGGTGTTACCTCCAATTTTATGATTAAAGTATCTCTTGATAAAGACTGAACATTGGTACAATAACAGCAATCATTATTCCACCAACTACAACTGCTAAGAAAACAATTAAAACTGGTTCAATTAAAGTCTTAAGTGAGTCAACTATCATTTTGTGTTGTTCTGCATAATAGTCGGATACTTTACCCATCATTTCTGCAAGTTCCCCTGTCGATTCGCCTGTTACCATCATGTAGTAAGCTACCTCAGGTATTGCCCAGTGTCCTTGGAATGCGGATGATATTTTTTCTCCACGTCCAATATAGTTAATAGTGTTTACCATTATTTCACGATATATCTCATTTGATGTTATTTTTCCTAAGATATCCATTGAATCTGTAATGAAGACATTATTTCTCAATAAACTTGAGAAAGTTTTTGTAAATATCATCATTTCTTTGTAGATTATTATATTACCAATTACAGGCAATCGCATAATAATTGTTTGCATAAAATATTTGAATGCCTTAACATTTTTATAAAGTAATATAATTACAGCAATAAATATACCAACAACTATAAGAATATATAATAAATTATCTTGTAGAAATTCACTTGCGACTATTATAAATGCCGTGATAGGATTTAATGTAACTCCTGCTGTTTCATAAATACTAACAAATTGTGGAATTAAATACAGTAAAATGAATATTACTACTGCTATGGAAAAAACAATAACTATGCATGGATACGTTAAAGCACTAATCATTTCTTTTCTTGTTGTCTCTGTAGCTTTATAATAATCAGCCATCTCATCTAAAGTGCCTTCTAAGTCTCCTGTTGCCTCAGCTGATTTTACCATGTTTATAAGTAATGGTGGAAAAGCGTCTCCTTGTTTTTCCATACTTCCGGAAAAACTCTCCCCTAAAGTCAAATTGTAAACAACTGAATCAAAAGTTCTTTTAATATTACGGTTCTTTCCCATTTGCTTACTCAATATACGCATTGAATCTGTTAAAGGTATACCTGATTTTAAATATGTTGATAATTGTTGTAACCAAAAGACAATATTTTTTGTTTTGATTTTTCTTTTACCAAAGAATGATGATGAACCATACATTCTTTCTATCATGTCAGATGTTTCGATTTTGAATACTTTATATCCTTCATTTTCTAAGAATGTATAAACTTCAACTTTTGAATATGCATAAAAAATATTTGTTATTTGTTTTCCATCTGGACCTAATGCTGTATATTTATAAGTAACTGGACGATCATTTCTTATTTCTTCGCCAGCGTCTATCGAATTAATTAAATTTTCTCTTGCTTTTATTAGAGATTCGCTTATTTTAACTTCTTTTCTTAGTGGTCTATTTTCTAAAAGAGCCTTGCCCGCTTCAACTTCGGCTGCGGCTTTTTCTTCCTCAGTCATATAAGCACCACGAAGATTGTTAGTCTCAATGTTTTTATTTACACTGTTATATAAAGTGTCTGAAGATTTGTTCCATATCCATAAAATTGGTGATACTATTGTTCTTAAAACATAATATACACCTAAACATACATACACTGGAAAGAACAGAAAAAAGTTATCTTGTTTATGTCCTTGTATTTCACTTGTCAACCCCATATTTATCTTAGACACCCTCTTTCTAGTATCTCACTATGCTAACATTATAACATAATTTATATATTTGTTAAACATTTTTATAATTTATTACATATAATTTAATAGGTGATTATATGAACTTTAACTTACCCTATATTTTACAAAATGGTATGAAAATACTTAATATCGTTAATAAGACTTTACCTCTTGTTAAAGAATTCAATCCAGCCCTTAATTTTATACAGAAGAAATTAAAAACTGCTAATATCCCCATAGCACAAAAGTCAACAATAAAAAATACTCCAACTGGAAATAAGCCAGCTAGAGTAATTAATAATAACAATAATTCTTTAACCTTTTTTAGATAGAAATAATTATAAAATGTTTTAATAATCTTATTTTAATATTCCATAAATTATCCAAAAAGAGCGTAGTGAGTAAGAGATCCTCCTTTTGGGGTAAAAGATACTTTATCGCCTGATGCTATAGTCTGATTTACGTAGATTACTCCAAACTGTTTTGTTCCGCTATCTCCAATAGATACAATAGTGGAACTTACATTCGCTAGTATTCCATTTATTTTAATTCTTGCATTATCACCATTTGTTCGTGCATCGTTTGTAACAATAATTAATTTGGTAATTGTTTTAGTAGCTGTCCACCAAAATGTACTATTTTGGGCTACTGAAAACATAATTAGGTAATCATCTGAGCTCGTATAAGTTCCCGTTACTCCAAAGATTGTTTTTCCTTTAACTATATTTCCAGCAACTAAGTTTGCATCTCCTTTTATTGTTTGTGCACCACTTAAGTATTGACC